>Ga0335085_10001552_pt1 | contig 47588 bp, 46 predicted proteins | sample Lox_Sample_45_FD_206712 | JGI IMG/M metagenome (GOLD analysis project Ga0335085, IMG submission 206712) | Soil microbial communities from Loxahatchee National Wildlife Refuge, Florida, United States - Lox_Sample_4.5 | ecosystem: Environmental > Terrestrial > Soil > Wetlands | place: USA...
GACGTCCAGATGTAGGCGGCCAGCCCGTAGTCGGTGTCGTTGGCCAGCGTGACGGCTTCCTCCTCGGTGCCGAACGGGGTCACGCACACGACCGGGCCGAAGATCTCCTCACGGAAGATCCGCATGCCGGGGTGCACGTCCGCGAAGACCGTCGCCGCCAGATAGTTCCCGTCCGGCTGGCCCTCGGGCCGCCCGCCGCCCGCCACCAGGCGGGCGCCTTCCTCCAGCCCGGACCGCACATAGCCGAGCACGCGCTGGTAGTGCTCGGGGTGGACCAGGGCGCCGATCTCGGTATCCGGGTCGGCCGGGCGCCCGACCCGGATCCGGCTGGCCCGCTCGGCGAGCCGCCGCACGACCTCGGGATAGACCGGCCGCTCGGCCAGGATGCGCGAGCCGGCCGTGCACCGCTCGCCGTTCAGTGAGAACACGCCGAACAGGGCGCTGTCTATGGCCTGATCCAGGTCGGCGTCCTCGAAGATGAGGCACGGGGACTTGCCGCCCAGTTCCATCGACAGCCCCTTGAGGCTGGCCGCCGCCGATTCCATGATCAGCCGGCCGGTGCTGGTCTCGCCGGTGAACGAGATCCGCCGGACCCCCGGATGGGCCACCAGCGCGGCCCCTGCCACCTCGCCGATGCCGTGCACCATGTTGAACACCCCGGGCGGCACGCCCGCCTCGGTCATGATCTCGGGCAGCAGGCTGGCCGACAGCGGGGTCCACTCCGCCGCCTTGAGCACGACCGGGCAGCCGGCCGCCAGGCTCGGCGCCAGCTTCCAGGTCTCCAGCATGAACGGGGTATTCCAGGGAGTGATCAGGCCGGCCACCCCGGCCGGAATGCGCAGCACATAGCCGAGCTGCGAACTGCCGGTCCGGAAAGCATCCTCGTGCAGGGTCACGCTTAGGTCCGCGAAGAACCGGAAGTTCTCCGCGGCCCGGGCCGCCTGGCCACGGGCCTGGGTGATAGGCAGGCCGGTGTCGAAGGCCTCCAGTTCGGCGATCCGCTCACCGCGAGCTTCGATCCCGTCGGCGACCCGGTTGAGGATCCGGGCCCGCTGCCGGGCGGCCAGGCCGGCCCATGCGCCGTCGGCCAGCGCGCCCTGCGCGGCTTGCACCGCCCGCCCGATATCCGCCGGGCCCCCGGCGGCGGCCTGGGCGTAGGGGGTATTAGTCACCGGGTCGGCCACGGCGAACGTGGCCCCGTCCGCGCTCGGCGTCCAGCCCCCGCCGATGAAGTGATCGAGACGGCCGGGCAGCCCCGGGGGAGCGTCCGCGGCCGGGCTCAGTGCCGTTGCCACTGTCCGCCCTCCTGTCAGCCATCCGCCGCGGCGGTCCCGGCCGCGGCGCCGTCCACGGTCACCAGCCTGCGCATCACGGCGCCCAGCGCCGGCGCCCCGGCCTGGAGCAGTTCGGTGATCCGCGCCTGCCCGGCCTCGCTGACCGGGGCGAGCGGGGGCCTGACGTGCCCGGAGCCGAGCAGGCCGGCCTGCTCCAGGACCCATTTCGCGGGGGCCGGGTTGGTCTCGGTGAAGATCAGGTCAACCAGCGGGTGCAGCGCGTAGTGCAGCTCCCGGGCCGCCTCCTGGCGCCCGGCCATCCACAGCTCGTACATGGCGGCGACCGCGCCTGGCGCGATGTTGGCCACCGCGCTGACAAAGCCAACCCCGCCCAGCGCCAGCAGCGGCAGGCAGAGCAGCTCGATCCCGGACCAGACCAGGGTGTCCCGCCCGCACACGTGCAGCACGCGGGAGAAGTGCTCGAAGTCCCGGGTAGTTTCCTTGATCCCGACGACATTGGAGAAGCGCCGGCGCAGTCGCGCCAGGGTCTCCGGTGCGACGTCCACGGCAGTGCGGGACGGCACGTTGTACACCACGATGGGCAGCCCCGGGTTCTCTCCCGCGACCGTGGCGTACCACTGGTACAGGCCCTCCTGGGTCGGCCGCGCGTAATAAGGGGTAATCACCAGCGCCGCGTCAGCCCCCAGCTCAGCCGCGGCCGCGGTGAGCCGGATCGTCTCCTCCAGGCGGGCGCTGCCCGTGCCGGGCAGGAACGGGACGCGGTCGGCGATGACCTCGGCGGCGGTGGCCATGGCACTGATCCGCTCGGCGGAGCTCTGCGCACTCGGCTCGCCGGTCGAGCCGCCCAGGGAAATGCCGTGCGAGCCCTCGTCCAGCTGCCAGGCGATGAGCCGCCGGAGCCCGTCGGCGTCCAGCTCCCCTTCTTTGCTGAACGGAGTCACGACGGGGGCAATGGAGCCGCGCAGCTGCGTGGGGTCGGAGCGGAATCTCATGGCCGTGCCGTCCCCCCGGATGTGCTGCCGCTCATGACCCGGCCTTCCTGGCCAGCCACGCCCGGTAGCGGGCCTGCCATTCGCTGCCCAGTGGGTACAGGCCCTCGATACCCGCCCCGCTGGCCACCTGTTCAGTGATGAATTCCTCCTGCCGCTCCTGCTCGGCGGCGTCGGCGGCGACCTCGGCGGCCAGCCCGGCCGGCACCACCAGTACCCCGTCGGCGTCCCCGATCAGCAGGTCACCCGGCAGGATGGCGACGCCCGCGCAGGCCACCGCGGCGTTCATCTCCCAGGGGACGTGACGCCTGCCCAGCACCGCCGGGTGCACCGACCGGTAGTAGGTGGGGATGTCCAGTTCGGCCAGCCGGGCGCTGTCCCGGATCGCGCCGTCGGTGATGATCCCGGCCGCCCCGCGGGTCTGGGCCCGCAGGGCGAGGATGTCGCCGATGGTGCCCGCGGCCAGCTCCTGGCGGCTGTCTATGACCAGCACCTCACCCGGCATGATCTGCTCCACGGCGCGCTTCTGCGCGTTCATCCCGCCGCTGTAACGGTCGGCCAGGTCCTCGCGCAGCGGCAGGTAGCGCAGCGTCCGGGCAAAGCCGACCAGGCGCACGCCCGGCCGGGTGGACACCAGCCCGTCCAGGGTCAGCCCGTTCAGGCCACGCTTGCGCAACTGGGCCGCCAGCGTCGCGGTGGATACCTCGCCCAGGGTGGCCACGACATCGCGGGACAGCGGTCCGGCCGGGTGGCCAAGCCAGCGGCCGGCCGCCGGGCCAGGCTCACCGGCCGCGCCGTAGGCTGCTGCCCGGGCCTCCGGGCTGGCCTGCGGCATGGCACCTCCGCTGGTCAGTGGGTAAGCCGCATCGGTGACCGGGCTGCGCAGCCGTCCTGTGCTGGCCTCACCAGCACTCACCTCGACCTCGACGACATCGCCGGGCAGCACCACGGACGAGCCGGTCGGCGTCCCGGTCAGCAGCACGTCTCCCGGCTCCAGGGTCATCAGCCGGGTGAGGTCGGCGATCATGTCGGGCAGGCTGAACAGCAGATCATCGCCGGTCAGGGCGTCCTGCGCCAGCTCACCGTTGACCCACGCCCGCAGCCGCAGCGCGGCCGGGTCGATGCCCCGCGCGTCCAGCAACCGTGGCCCGACGGGGGTGAGCCGGTCGATGCCCTTGGACCGGACGTTGCCGCCCGCATCCGCATAACGCAGGTCGTAGACCCCGAAGTCGTTGGCGGCGGTTACCCAGGCCACGTGCCGCCAGGCGGTGTCCCGGCTGACCCGGGTGGCCCGTTCCCCGATGACCAGCGCCACCTCGCCCTCGAACGCGAGCAGTTCACAGCCGGGTGGCCGGGCCACCGGCTCGCCGCTGGCACACAGACCGGAGGCCGGCTTGAGGAAGTACGAGGGCCACGCCGGCGTCCTGCCCCGCTCCAGCGCCCGGCTGCGGTAGCTCAGGTGAACAGCGACGATCTTCGAAGGGACAGGGTTCAGGAGGTCTGTCATGGTGGCCAAATCATATATGAATTGTTCCCCAGCGCAAGGTTCCGGGCAGCTGCGCGCTGGCCTGGCCGGGCGTCAGCCCTGGTCAGCTGCGCCAGGCGTCGCATGGCTGCCAGCCGAGCACGGCCCTGGCCCGCTCGTTGCTCAGCGCCGACTGAAACCCGGACAGGCGGCTGGCCAGCGGTGCCGTGCGCGGGTCCAGCTGGGGCAGCAATTCGGCCAGCGGCTCGCCCACGCAGCTGTCGTCGGCGCAGATCAGCAGGGTTTGGCTACCCAGGCTGGCCGCCTGCTCCACAGCCAGCCGCACGGCCACCGCGAGATCACTCGCCGATACCCAGCCGAACGGCTCGAACTGCTGGCGCACTGTGGCGCCGCCCGCCGCCCGCAGTTCCATGCGGGCCATCTCGTCCAGCACCCGTGGGGGCCGCAACACCAGGCACTCCGGCCCGCCGCGTTCGGCGTAGCTGGTGCCGATCTGCTCGCCCAGCAGTTTCGACAGCGGCCATGGATGCTGCGGGTGCACGGGATGCCGCTCGTCGATGGGCAGGTATTCCGGCAGCAAGTCCGGGGCGCACAGTGGCCAGCCGTATACCGCGTCGCTGCTCACCAGGACGACCTGAGGGATGCCCAGTTGGAACGCGGCCTCGAATACGTTGAACGTGCCCAGCACGTTCGTGCGGAACAGCACATCGTCGGTGGTGCGGCCGGCCACCGGCACCGCCGCGAGATGGACGACCGTGTGCGCCGCCGCGAGCGCACAGGCGCCCACGACCTGGCCAAGGTCGGTCACATCGCCAGCGACGAACCGGGCGCCGCTGCGCGTTGGCGGTGGCTGCCGGTCGAAGATGAGAACGCCCTCTCCGGTGGCGGCCAGTTCCGCCAGCACGTGCTGTCCGATCCGGCCGGATCCGCCCGTCACCAGGATGCCCACGCGCGTATCCCTCATCTCGCCGGCCAGAATGTGTTAGATCATATATGTGCTGGTTGTCCACGAGGGCGATGGCAGCCGGGAACGGCCGGGACGGCTCACAGGTCGCGGCGCAGCGCCCAGATCCGGTCGGCGCAGCGCAGCGCCAGCGCCTGCACGGTGTTGGCCGGGTTGACCCCGCCCGAGGTCGGGAACACCGAGGCGTCGGCGATGAACAGATTGGGCACCTCGTGGGCCCGCTGGTCCGCGTCCACGACCGAGTCCGCCGGGCTGGACCCCATCCGGGCGGTGCCCAGCAGATGCCAGCCCCGCAGCGGCGCGAATCCCAGGTCGCGGACCTCGTGCGCGCCGGCCGCGGTGAGCATCTCGGCGAGCCGCCGGCGCATGTCCTCCGCCATCAGGCGGCTGTCCTGGCTCATCTCGTAGTGGACGCTGACCCCAGGCAGCCCGCTGGCGTCCAGCGCCGACCAGTCCAGGCCGACCCGGTTGGCCGGGTCGGGCAGGTCATCGCCGCAGGCGAAGGCGCCCATCTGGCGGTTCAGCAGGCTGTCCATCACCTCGTGGTGCCGGCTGCCCCAGGGCGCCGCGCCTGATGCCAGTGTGAGCGGGGTGACGCCGCGGCCACCGCTCATGATGAAGCCGCCGGTGTAGCCGCGGTCTGGGTCGGTCTCGTAGAACTGCCGGGTGCCCACGGTTCCCCCGAGCGTGCCCTGCCAGCCATCCATCCGGGACCCGAACGTGCCCACCGCGATCGTCTGGATGTGCACCATGAGGTGCCGGCCGACCAGCCCGGCCGCGTTGGCCAGGCCGCCCGGGCGCCGGCCGGACAGCAGCAGCAGCCGTGGTGTGCCGAGGCCGCCCGCGGCCAGCACGATCACGTCCGCGCTCAGCACACTGGCCCGGCCGTCCGGGTCGTCGTAGAGCACCCCGGTCACCCGGCCGCCCGGTCCCTGCCGCAGTTCCCGGACCCGGCACCGGGTACGCAGTTCGGCGCCCAGCGCCAGCGCCCGGGGCCAGTAGCTGACGTCGGCGGTGGACAGCGAGCCCTGCGGGCAGCCAAACGCGCAGTTGCCGCGGTTGTCACAGGCGGGACGTCCCTGGTAGGCGCGGGTCACTATGGCTTGGTCGGTGGGCCACCAGCGCCAGCCCAGCCGTTCCAGCCCGGCCACCAGCGCCCGGCCCGGTGTGCCCAGCGGGGCTGGCGGGCAGGGTGGCGCCGGCCGCGGCGGGCCCATCGGGTCACCGGCCAGGCCCGCCACTCCCACCTGCCGCTCGTTCCGGTCGTAGTACGGCGCCAGCTCGGCGTAGGAGAGCGGCCAGTCCATGGCCACCCCGTCCAGCGTCCGCCGCCGGAAGTCCGAAGGGCTCAGCCGCCAGTAGTTGCCGTAAAAGCCCACCGTGCTGCCGCCCACCGCGTTGTAGAGGTTGATGTCCACCGGGTCGGGGCCGGTACTGCGGGCCGGGTAGTCTGCGGGCCAGCCCCTGATGGCCGGGCTGGGAGACCACAGCCGGCCGGCCTGGGCCTCCCAGTCCAGCCGCGCCTTGGGCAGCCGTGACCGGTCGATCCAGGCCCCCTGCTCCAGGCACACGATCCGGCCCGCTCCCAGCTCGGCCAGGCGCAGGGCCACGGCGGCGCCCCCGGCCCCGGCCCCGATGACGGCGACATCGGCGTGTTCGGTCACGGCAGCACCCTCCCGCTGGTGAATCCCGGCCCGGCGATGCCGGCCGGCCGTGACCGGCCCGGCTGGCAGCACGTGAGGCAGCATGCTATATACGATCCAGGCCGGCCAGCTACGCCGGATGCCGAGCGAAGCGAGGTGGCCTAGCGTGAAAGGCGCCGAAGCCGTCCTGCGCACTCTGGGCGCCGGGGGCGTTGAGGTCTGCTTCGCCAACCCCGGCACCACCGAGCTCGACCTGGTGGCCGCGCTGGACACCGTCCCGCAGGTCCACGGGGTGCTGACGCTGTTCGAGGGAGTGGCAGCCGGTGCCGCGGACGGCTACGCGAGGGTCAGCGGCAGGCCAGCCGCAACCATGCTGCATCTCGGCCCGGGCCTGGCCGACGCGCTGGCCAACCTGCACAACGCGCGGGTGGCGTGCAGCCCGGTGCTGAACATCGTGGGGGTGCATGCCACCAGCCACCAGGCGCAGGCGCCGTTCCCGCTCGACGCGGCCGCGCTCGCCCGGCCGGTGTCGGGCTGGCTGCGCCGCCCGGCGGCCCGGGCCACGCTGCCCAGCGACGCCGCCGACGGGCTGGCGGCGGCCGCCGGGCCGCCTGGGTGCGTGGCCACCCTGCTCATCCCGGCGGATCTGGCCTGGTCAGCCGGCGGGCCGCCGGCCCAGCCGCGGCCGGCTCGGCCGCTGTCCGGGGTCCCCGCGGCCGACGTCCAGCGCGCGGCCCGCGCGCTGTCTTCCGGTGAGCCTGCCGCGCTCGTGCTGGGTACCGCCGCCGCACGCGGGCCGGCGCTGATCGCTGCGGCTCGTGCGGCCGGGGCGTGCGGCGCCCGGCTCTTCCTGGCCACCTTCCCGGCCGTGATCGACCGGGGCGCCGGCCTGCCCGTGGTACCGCGACTGGGTTACCCGGCCGCGGTCATGGCCCGCCAGCTGGCTGGCGTACGGCACCTCGTCCTGGTCGACACCCATCTCCCGGTGCCCTTTTTCGCCGCGCCGCCGCCTGACGCCGCCGCGGCCGCGGGCCGCGCCGGGCCGCCGGATGGCCCGGCGCCGGTCGTTCCGCCGGATTGCACGGTGCACCGGCTCGGGGCCGCAGGCGACGATGTCACCGCGGCGCTGGGCGAGCTGGCCGATGTTCTCGGCGCGGGGCCAGGTGACTGGCAGCCTGCCGCCGCGGTGCGGGCCCGGCGACCGGCCGGGCCGCTGGGCCCGGACACGTTCGCCGCGGCCATAGCCACCGTCCTGCCCGACGGCGCGATCATCGCCGATGAGTCACTGACCTGCGGCTTCGCCGTTCCGGAGGCCACCTGCGGCGCGCCGCGCCACCAGTGGCTGTGCGGCACCGGCCTGGCTATCGGGCAGGGCCTGCCGGTGGCCACCGGCGCTGCCCTGGCCGCGCCCGGGCGCAGGGTCATCTGCCTGCAGGCGGACGGCAGCGCCATGTATACCATCCAGGCGCTCTGGACCCAGGCCAGGGAAGGCCTGGACGTCACCACTGTGATCTGCAACAACCAGTCCTATGGTGTGCTCCAGATGGAACTGGCCCGGGCCGCCACCAGCACGGGCTCCGGCAGGCCCGGGCCAGCCGCGGCCAGCCTGCTCGACCTCGGCCACCCGGCCCTGGATTTCACCGGGATAGCCCGCGCAATGGGAGTCCCCGCAACCCGTGCCCGGACGGCGGACGAACTGGTCAGCCAGCTCGGCCGGGCCATCGCTGAGCCCGGGCCCTCCCTGGTGGAGGCGGTATTCAGCGGCCCGCACCGATAGTCCCCAGCCGCCGGACAGGGACCGGGCGGGGATGGCGCAGGTGCCCTTCATCCTCCCGTTTCGGCTGCTTGACCCCTCTACACGGATCATATATGGTCCGGTTCCTAAAGAAGCCTCGTGCGCCACCCGATGAGGGGGAGGATGCGTTGCTTATATCGTCCGGAAGACCTGTTCACCGGGCTTCCACCGGTCTTATCTCGATCGCCTTGGCGGCTGGCCTGGGCATCACCGCCTGTGGTTCAAGTTCCTCGGGCAGCGGCGGCTCAGGCGGCAGCAGCGCCGAGTCCCCGATCACTATTGGTGTCTCCGCCGCCGAGACCGGCTATCTCTCCGCGTCGTCGGACATCCCGTTCCTGCGCGGATTGCGTTATGCCGTGCAGTCAATCAACAATGCGGGCGGGGTGAACGGGCATCCGCTCAAGATCTCGGCGGTCCTCGACGAGCAGTCAATCGCGGCCACCGGCGTGGCCAACGTCAACCAGCTGATCAACCAGGATCACGTGGACGTCATCATGGCGGGCTCCGACTCCACGGCATGTGCCTCGGTCCAGTCCGCGATAACCGCCGCCAAGACCCCGATGACCTGCATTTCCCCGCCACCCGCCGGGTCCGCCTACCAGTTCCAGGTGGCGGCCTCCGTTCCTGGCATGGTCGAGGACATGATGGGCTACATCAAGTCCAGGCACATCACCTCGGTGGCCCTGGTCGGGGTGACGACCGTATACGGGCAAATCATCGCCAAGATCATCAAGGGCTTCGCGGCCAAGAACGGCATCAAGATCGCGTTCACCACGACCGTCCCGCCCACCTCCACCGACCTGACCGCGACGATGCAGAAGGTGAAGGCCGCCCACCCGGGCGCGGTGGTGGACTCCATCACCGGCCCTGAGCATGTGGTCGAGGCCAAGGGGGCCGCGGCGGCCGGCCTCAGCGTGCCGCTGATCCAGATCACTGACACCACTGACGTGTTCCAGGAAGGCGCCCAGGCCTATCCACACCTGTACTTCGTCACCCTGCCCCCGCAGGCCTACCCGAGCATTCCCACCCCCGCGCTGGCCGCGGCGGTGAAGAAGTTCGTGACGTTCTACCAGGGCAAGAAGGCGGACATGGCCCAGATCGCGGCGGCCGCCTACGGCTGGGACGCGGTGCACATCCTGGCCGCGGCCATGGCCAAGTCCGGTGCCTATACCGGGCCGAAGCTGCAGGCGGCGCTGCAGACGCTGACCTACCAGGGCACCAACTCGCTGTACAAGTACTCCGCGGCCGACCACAGCGGTGAGCAGAACGTACCCAACCCGGACTCCATCGGCCACTTCAGCGGGAGCAAACTGGAAATCGTCTACAACGCCTCGTAGCCACCACCCCACGCGTGCGGGCCGGGCTGCCCCCAGCCGGGCCGGCCCGCACGTCTGATCAGCGAAGGGACCAGTGTGCCCGACCTTTCGGCCGGCCAGGTGACCGGCGACCCGGAGCAGCGTGATCGCCCCGGGCCCGCCGGGCCACCAGGCCCGGTGCTGTCCGCCGAGGCACTCGCCGTCTCCTACGGGCGGGTCCGGGCCCTGCGCTCAGCCTCGCTCAGCGTCCGGCCGGGCGGGCTGGTGCTGGTGCTCGGCCTCAACGGAGCCGGCAAGACCACCTTGATGCGAGCACTCGCGGGCCTCGTCCCGGTGCGCGCCGGCCGGGTGTCGCTCTGCGGCCGGGATGTCACCCGGCTGCCTGCGCACCGCCGGGCCCGCCGCGGCATCAGCCTGGTACCGGAGGGCCGGGGCGTGCTGCCCGGGCTGACCGTACGGGACAACCTCGACCTCGGCTGGCACACCGCCCCGCGCGGCCGGCGGGAAAGCCTGGACGCCACCATCAGCCGCGTACTGGAACTCTTCCCGGTGCTGGACCGCAAGTCCGGCCAGGACTGCCGGACGCTGAGTGGCGGCGAGATGCAGATGCTGGCTATCGGGCGGGCCCTGGCGTCCCGCCCGTCCGTGCTGCTGCTGGACGAGCCATCACTCGGCCTCGCACCCAAGATCACGGCGACTGTGTACGCGGCGCTCGGCCAGCTCGCCGCGGACGGGGTCGCGACCGTGATCGTCGAGCAGAAGGCGGTGCCGTTGCCGGTCGTCCCGGACACGGTGCTCGTGCTGCGGAACGGGTCGGCCGTGCACGAGGTGCACGGCGCGAAGCCCAGCGACCAGGAACTGGCCAGGCTCTACCTCAGCGAAACCGGGACGGCACCGGGGGAGGAGGCCTGATGCTCCGGTTGTGGCGGGCCCGGGAGGGAATCGTCTTCGCCCTGGCTGTGGCGGCGGTGCTGGTCACCGGGCTGAGCGGCTCGGACTACTGGATCTACAGCATGTCGCTGGTGGCCGTGTACGCGGTCGTCGCCATCGGGTTCAACATCACTCTCGGGCAGGCAGGCCAGGTCTCCTTCGCCCAGGTGGCGTTCATGGCGGTGGGTGCCTACACCACCGCGCTGCTGACCACCAGGGCGCATCTGAATCCCTGGCTGGCGCTACTGGCCAGCCTGGCCCTCGGGGCTGTGCTCTCTTACCTGGTCAACCTGCCGTTCCTGCGGCTTCAGGGGCACTATCTGGCCATGGCCACGCTGGCCCTGGCCCTGGGCGCCGACTCGTTCGCGGAGAACGCGACCAGCCTGACCGGCGGGGCCATCGGGATCCCGGGCATCCCGCCCCTGGCCATCGGCGGCCTGGTGCTGAACACACACCCGCGCTTCTTCGTTCTGGCCTGGCTGGCCTGCGGGGTGTCGCTGCTGGTCTACTACCTCACGGCGCGATCGCACCTCGGCCGGGCCTGGCGGGCGATCGCGGTCCGCCCGGACGTGTCCGCCTCAGTGGGCATCAACGTCCCGCGCGCCCGGATGCTGGCCCTGGTCATCGGCGGCACGATGGCCGCCCTGTCCGGCTCGCTGTTTGCCGAGTATCTCAACTACGTCGCCCCCGACTACTTCAACATCGTCATGATCGGCAACATCTTCTTCATGGTCATCGTGGGCGGCCTGGGCTCGGTCACCGGGCCGCTGATCGGCGCCGCGTTCATCGTCCTGGTCCCGCAGCAGATGGCCTCGCTCGGACAGTGGCAGGGCGTGGTCGTCCTGGTCATCCTGCTCGGCTGCCTGATCCTGTGGCCGACTGGGCTGCTCGGTGATCCCGGCGCGGCAGGCCCGGCCCGCAACTTGCTGCCGGCCCGCGTCCAGGCGGCCTTGCGGCAGCCGGCGGGGGCCTGACGTGGCGCCGCCGCCTGCCGCGCCGGACGCCGCCGCCCTCCTCGTGGCCGAGCACGTCGGCAAGTCGTTCGGCGGGGTGCGGGCGGTGGATGACGTTTCGCTGCGCATCCAGCCGGATTCGGTAGTCGGGCTGGTCGGGCCGAACGGGGCGGGCAAGTCCACGCTGATCTCGCTGCTGTCCGGCTTCGCCCGTCCCGACCAGGGCACGATCTTTTTCCGCGGCCACGATGTGGGCCGGCTCCAGCCTGCCCAGCTGGCCCGGCTGGGCCTGGTCCGCACGTTCCAGGCGGCCACCCCACTGTCCGGCCTCACCGTGCTGGAGAACATTCAGGTCGCACTGACCACCGCGTACCGCTGCGGGCTGGCTTCGGTGCTGGCCCGTACTCCGCGCTGGCGCCGGGAGGAGTCCGCGCTGGAGCAGCGGGCCCGGGACCTGCTGGCCGACTTCGGCCTGCTGGGTGAGGCTGGCCGGCCGGCCCGGGACCTGCCGTTCGGGATGCTGCGTTCCCTGGAGATCGCCCGTGCGCTGGCCGCCCGCCCGGCGCTGCTGCTGCTCGACGAGCCGGCCGCCGGCCTGAACCAGGTCGAGGTGGAGCAGCTGGCCGGCCGGATCAGGCAGATCCGGGTGGCTGGCACGGCGGTCCTGCTGGTCGATCATGATGTCTCGTTCCTGTTCGGCCTGTGTGATGAGGTCACCGTGCTGAACTTCGGCAAGATCGCGGTGGCCGGCCCGGCCGCCGAGGTGCACCGGAGCGAGGAACTGCGGGCCGCTTACCTTGGTGCCGCCCACGCCGGGCCGGCCGGGCCGCCAGCCCAGGCGGCCTCATGATCGCCACGCTGATCGTCGGGCTGGCCACCGGTGCGGTGTACGCGCTGGTGGCGATGGGGTATTCGATCGTGTACCGGACCAGCGGCGTGGTGAACTTCACCGCCGGGACCTACGTGGTGCTCGGCGGGCTCGGCACGTACTGGCTGCGCAGCCACGGGCACCTGCCCTACCCGGCCGCCATCCTCGGCGGCATCGTCCTCGCGGGCGCGTTCGCCGCCGTGTTCTGGGTCCTGGTGGTGATCCCGCTCTGGCGCCGGGGCAGTCCCGCCTACGTGGTGCTGCTGGCCACCGTGGTGGCCGCGGCGTTGTGCGCACCGCTGATCGAGTTGCTCATCACCCCGCAGGCACAGACCCTGCCCCCGTGGGTCAGCGGGTTCACCCTCGACGTGGGCTCAAGCAAGATCAGTGGGCAGTACGTCTTCGTGATGGCGGTGGCCCTCGTGCTGCTGGCCGGTGTGACCGCCTTCCTCCGCTACAGCATCCTCGGCCGGCAGATGCGGGCTTGCGCGGCCAGCCGGGACACCAGCCGTCTGCTGGGGATCCACCCGGAACTCATCGGCGGGCTGGCCATGGTGCTCACCGCGCTCATCGGTGGGCTGGCCGGAGCGATGATCACGCCTGCCCAGACGACCCAGACGGGCATGGGGCTGACGTACGGCATCTACGCCTTCGTGGCGGCCGTGGTCGGGGGCCTGGACAGCGTGCCCGGCGCGTTCATCGGCGGGCTCCTGCTGGGAGTTGGCCAGGCGTTTGTCGACCGCTACTACACAGCCAACTACGACGACGTGATCGTCTTCGGGATGCTGGTGGTGATCCTGGTACTACGGCCGAACGGTCTGTTCGGGAGGGCCCAATATGTCTCCTGACCGGTCCGGGCCCGCTCGCCCGCCCGCCTCGGCCGCAGCCGAGGCCGCCGGGGTGGACGTGCCGGTGCCGGTCTACGGGCCGGTGAGCTACGCCGTGCTCGACCCAGAGCGCGCCGCACTGCTCGAGCAGTGGTGTGCCGATCTCATCCCGGCCGGGGCGGGCCGCCCGTCCGCCGCCCAGGCGGGCGCCCCCCGCTATATCGACCGGGTGTGTTCCTCGTCGCCGGTGCTGCGCTGCGCGCTCGTGGTGGCGCTCGATGCCCTGGCCGCCGCGGCCGCCGGGCAGCATGGCCGGCCATTCGCGCAGTGCAGCGCGGCGCAGCGTACCGCGGTCCTTGAGGCCTTCTCGGCCGCTGACCCGCATGCCTTCGGCCTGATCAGGGGCCTCACCTACGAGGCGTACTACGCCACTCCCACGGTTCTGGCCGGGCTGGAGCGGGCCACCGGCTGGCGGGCTACGAACACCGTTGCGGGCGGTCCCATGGATCCCTTCGATGAGTCCCTGCTGGACCGGGTCCGCACGCTGCCATCTGGCTACCGGCCGGCGGCGAGCGCGCCGGCTGACCAGGACCCGGCTGACCAGGACCCGGCTGACCAGGACCCGGCAGGCCGGTGAGCGGCCGGCCGCTCACCGGGTGCCTGGCATGGCCGTCAGGGCTGCCCGCCGGTGAGCCACTTGTCCTGCTCCGCGTAGAACTGGCCGAGCAAGTCCGGGCGGTCGTCGCCCAGGAGCCCGTGGTTGACCTGGTAGCCACGGCGGAGCATGGCCCAGGCCCAGATCCGGTACGACGGCCGCAGTGCGCGGATCTCCGCCCACCACGAGTCAGGCAGCCGATCCCCCGGCCACACCGGGCGGATCTCGTCCTTCTGATAGATGCCCTCGAACGAGGCCAGCCGCCATCCGGCCCCGGTGCGGATGACCCGGGAGTGGAACCGGCACCACTGGATCATGTCCACCTCGATGCCGTCGATGGTGCTGCGGTTCACGATGGCCGCGGGGCTTTCCGCGAGCGCGCGGTCGCCGGCCATCTTCACCAGCGCGGGCCAGATCATGTGCTTGCTGTGCCGCCCGGCGGCGGCCATGGCCCTGGAGGCGTCGGCGAACTCCCGGCCGGTCCCGTTGAACCAGGTGGTGATGACCGACGAGTCATCGGTGTAGCAGTCGGCGAGGCCATCCCAGTCGCCCTGGTCGCGCAGGAAGCGCTCCAGCCGGATGATCCGGAGGATGGCCGCCTCCTCGGCCAGCAGGTCCCGGTCTGGGCTGAGGGGGTAACCATCCGGCATGAGCTTCCTCCAGCGGGTGACGTGCTGCGGCAGCGCGCCTGGGGCTGGCTGGAGGGCACCGGGGGTGGCCGGGTCTCCGCTGGTGAACCGGGCGTCGCCGGACCGATAATATACGATTCGTGGCCGCGCGGCGGGGTGCTCACGTCCTGGCCGTGACTCCTGGGCACGGGAAAGGCTAGTGTTTACGGTCGTGAACAAGCAGGAACGCACCTATACGATCCTCCGGGATCGCATCCACTCGGGTGTGTATGCACCGCTGGCCAGACTCAAGATCGACGTCTTGGCCCGTGAGTTTGGGGTGAGCCCCATCCCCGTCCGGGAGGCGCTGCGCCGGCTGGAGGCGGAGGGCTGGGTGCGCTTCACACCGAACGTGGGCGCTGTGGTGTCCCCGGTGGACGCCACGTCCTGGGAACAGGCCATGGTCTCACTCGCCATCCTGGAAGGGGCGGCGAGCGCGGCGGCCCAGCCCCACCTGCGCAAAAGCGACTTTACCCGGCTGCGGAAGATCTCGGCAGAGATGGAGGAGCCCGCCGTCCGCGGTGACCCGCTGCGGTTCAGCAACCTGAACCGGTCTCTGCACGGGGCCATCACCGGCCGCTGCCCCAACAATTACCTGCTTGAGCTGCTCAGTCAGACCCAGCTTCATCTGGACCGGGTGAGGTCGACCATGTTCGTCTACCTGCCGCACCGGTCCGAGGAGGCAGTGCGCGAGCACGCCGAGCTGCTACGGCTGCTCGCCGAGGGTAGCCAGGACGAGGTCGAACGGTACGCGCGCTGGCACAAACTAAGGACCGTGGAGGCCTACCGGGAGATCCATCAGGCCAACGACAAGGCGCTGGCTGCCCGCCTTCGCGCCACATCGGTCGTCACGTGACGGGAAGCCCGATCACTACCTGACCTGCGCTCTAGCCCAGCTAGCTGCCTCCAGACGCGGAGACGCTCGAGATGATGGATGAGGGTGCGATCAACGAGTTCGTAAGCTTCTCTTCGGCTGCGGCCTTCGCCCACGGCAGCACGTCGGCCGCCGTGATCTGGGTGGTGAACTCCGGCAGCGTCACCTTTCCGGCGAGCTTGGCGGACACGGCCGTGTATTTCGGCAGGACTGACCGCGCATATCCAGGATGCCTGGACATGTAGCTGTCTGCTTGGTCAAGAGCGGCAACGAATTTTGCGGCCAGTTGCCGGTGCGCGCTGAGCCAGCCCGATGAGGCCACCCAGCAGGAATAGAGGACATTCGGGGCGATCGCCTCGTCGGGCTCCGCGGCGAGAATCCTGGAGCCCTGGGAGGTCACGATGGTGGTGAACGGCTCGTCGGTGATCGCGGCGGTGACCCGGCCCGCGGACAGCGCCGCGGGCATCTCCGGGTACGGGATCGCGACGAAGTGCACCGAGGCCGGATTCACCCCGTGTGCCTTCAGGTACTCCTCGGTGAGCAGCTGATTGGAATTGTTGAGCGACTGGACGGCGATCGTCTTGCCGGCCAGGGCGGCCGGTGCCCTGATGGCCGAGGTGTATTTGGCCGACACCACAAGAGATAGCTGCGGCTTGACCGGAGAGCGCCAGCCGCCTGCGAAGCATTTGATGCCCAGGTTCTGCTGCTGCGCTTGGAGTGCCGACACGATGTTGGACTGGCCGACATCGACCGAGCCGGCCTCCATGGCCGGGACCAGTGCCGCGCCGCCGTTGAGCCTGGTGATCTTTATGGTCAGGCCACGGCTGGCGAAGAAGCCCTTGCTGTCCGCCACGTACAGGTTGGCCATGTCGGTGACCGGCGGGATGCCGACCACCAGGTGCCCGGCAGCGGTCTGGCCGGCCGTGCCGCCGCCGCTGCTGGCGCAAGCGGCGAGCAGCCCGGCCGCGGGGATCACCGCCGCGGTGCTGGCCAGTGCACGCAGCCGCCGTCGGCGGGCTAAGCCGGAGGTGGCCGGCTGGCCAGCCGCGTGGGGAGACGCGGCTGCCGAGGATGGCCGGTTTCCCGGCGCGTCAGTGCTGCCCGCTGCATTCCACATGATCGTCTCCTTCGCTAGAGAGGGTGAGATCCGGAGCAGTAGCCCAGCTCCAGCGTCAGCCCGACTTTGCCCACGGGGCTACCGCGCTTCCTGTCCCGCGTGCTCCACCAGCGCCAGTAGCTTCGAGCTGAGCTCGTGAAACCGGGGCATGCCCCTGGTCGTGTACTGCGAGCGCGGGCGGGGCAGATCGACGCGGACCTCGGACAGGATCGTGGACGGGCGGCCGGACATGGCCAGGACCCGGTCGCTGAGGTACACCGCCTCGCCGATGTCGTGGGTGACGAGAATGGCGGCGAAACCCGCGTGCTGCCAGAGGCCGAGCACCATGTCTTCCAGCTTCGCCCTGGTCAGCGCGTCAACCGAGGCGAATGGCTCATCCATGAGGAGCAATTCGGGATGGCTGACCATCGCCCGGGCCAGGGCCACGCGCTGCTGCATCCCGCCCGACAGTTCCCACGGATAGTGGCTGCCGAAATCAGTGAGGCCGACCTGTGCCAGTGCGTCATCGATGCGGGCCGCGGCCGTCCTCTTCGGGATGTTGCGGACGGCGAGCCACACGTTCTTGCGGACCGACAGCCAGGGGAAGAGGCTCTTGTTGTACTCCTGCAGCACGATCGACAGCCACGACGGGACACCCTTCGTCGGCTCGCCACGATGCTCGACAGTCCCCGAATCCGGGGTGGTAAGCCCGGCGAGGGTGCGCAGCAGTGTCGTCTTCCCCGCGCCCGAGGGGCCGACAACCGAGATGAACTCGCCGGGCCGCACGGTCAGCGTGATGTCCCGATTGACCAGGAGCACGTTCCCGTCGGCCGACGTCAGGCTCTTGCTCATGCCAAGCACGTTGAGGAAGGGGGGCTCAGGCATGTCTGCCCCTCAGGCGGGCCCGCTCCCACCGCAGCAGCCGGTGCTCAGTCAGCAGGAACGCGGTGTCAAGCAGCCACCCGGCGCCGGCCAGGACGATGATTCCGGCGTATGTCTGCGGGATCTGGAAGGTCTGCTGCGCGCTCTGGATGAAGTAGCCGATGCCGGAGCTGGCACCGAGCATCTCGGCGACGACCAGGACCGCGAGGGATGTGCTCAACGCGATCCGCAACCCGGCCATGATCATCGGAAGGGCGGCAGGCAGCAGCACGATCCGCAGCAAGGCCAGTCCCCTGATCCCGCACGCGCGCGCCGTGTCGAGATACCGCGGCTCGATCCGCCGTGCGGCGTCGAACGCGTTGATCAGCACGGGCCACACAGCCGCCGCGACAACGACCGCCACGACCATCCGGCTCGTGAGGCCGAGCAGCACGATCGCCAGCGGGATGAGCAGTGGGGCGGGCAGCGCGCGAAGGAAATCGATGACCGCGGTGCAGTAATCGCCGAGGCGGCGCGCGTAGCCGAGAGTGAGGCCGACCGCGGTGCCAACCACGGCGCTGATGGCGAATCCGGCGAGCGCGCGGGCCAGGGAAGGCAGGATGTCAGTGGTCAGCACCGGGCCGGTGAGGACCTGCCGCACGGCCCCCAGGGCGGTGCTGAATGCGGGCAAGGCCGGTTTGTCCAGGACAAGGGCGGTGACCTGCCAGGCGCTTGCGACAGCCAGCACCCCGAGCCAGCCCGCTGAGCGCAGCGCGAGCCGCCGTCCCGCAGTGCGCTGGCCGCGCGCGGCCTGCCCAGCGATGGCGGAGGTCACGACGGCACCGCCCGGCTGGCCGCGGCGGCGTCCCAGGGCAGCACAAGCCGCGCCAGAGCGCCCGTCCCGTTGCTGATCAGCCAGCCGACGATCCCGCCAGCGACGATCCCGGCGTACATCTGGGCTGTCGCGCCGCCTTGCTCCGCGTCGAGCACGTAACCGCCGAGGCCGCCAGTCCCGGCCACCAGCTCGACGGAGATGGTGACGACGGTGGCCATGGCGGCCGCGACGCGGATGCCCGTGGCGACCGCCGGCGCAACGCTCGGCACGATGACCCGCCAGGCAAGCTCCCACCGCCCGAAGCCCAGGGCACGCCCGACATCCAGTAACTGCGGCTCGACCTGCCGCGTCGCATACCGCGCGTTGATGAAGACCGGCCAGAACGCCGCGAACGCCACCAGGCCGGCCGTCATCGCCACGCCGAGCCCGGCCAGCAGGATCGCGATCGGGATCAGGGCTAAAGACGGAAGCGGCCGCATCATACGGACGATCACGTCCGTCGCGGCATCGGCCCACACTGACATGCCGACCGCCACGCCAAGTGCCGCTCCGGCGGCCGACGCGATCACCAGGCCAATGAACAGGCTCTCCAGGGTCGCCTCCAGGCTGGACAGGAGGGCGCCACGGGAGGTGTAGAGCGCGGCAACGACGGCTTGGATCGTGGGGAATTGCCTGCGGTCCAGGATCCCCGTCTGGATGAGCAGCGCCCACCCGGTGAGGGCGGCCACGACCCCCGCGGCCGGCCGCGCCCGCCGCCGCAGCCACAGGCTCGCCCGCCTGGCCGTGGTGGTGCCCGGGTGCGGCGCGCTCGTCGGCGGCACCGCCCTGCGCGGCACCGCCGCGCCGGTTCCTCTTGGCATGCCGGATCACGCCCTGCGGTTCAGTCCGGTCAGGCGTGCGACGTTGCCGTGGAAGGTGGCGCCCTGGTCTGTTCCGCTGAGCCCGGTCGCCTGGAGGTTCTTGATGGTGGCCCGGAGATAGCCGGGCCCGCGTTCCGGGCGGGCTAAGCGCACATCGGTGTCGGCCAAGGATTCGCGTCGCTCCCTGCTGTGCGTGGCCCAGACTCGCATCCGGTCAGCGAGCCATTCTGAGCTATCACTATGTGATAATTGAATTATGGCTCTTCGAGAAGAGTTGCATGGCCAGAATTTGACTGTCAAGCGGCTCAGAACGGGCGATGAGGAATCAGGCCGGGCCGGGCAGGCGCACGGGGCCGAGGGTGCCCGGCGCGTGCTCGCCCTGCTGATGGCCTTCTCCAGGGAACGTCACACGCTCACGGCGCGGGATCTGTCGGACGCGACCGGCGTGCCACTGCCCAGCGTGTACCGCTATGTCGCGCTACTGCGTGACATGGGGCTGCTGATCCGAGATGGTCGCGGCAGCTACCATCTCTCGGCCCGGCTGACGGCGCTGGCGAGAGCAGCCGAGGCAGCCGAGACACTGCACGCCTTTGCTGACCCCGTCATGCGGCAGCTCGCCGGCGAGACCGGGGAAACAGTCATCCTGGTCCGGCTCATCGCCAACTCGGCGGTGTGCGTGCGCCGCGTCGAGTCAACGCACCCGCTGCGGACCTCGTTCGAGCCCGGCCAGCCGCTCTCCCTGGAGCGTGGCGCCAGTGCCAGGCTGCTCCTGGCCAGCATGTCCGACGAGATGCTGCGGGACTACCTGGCGCCGCTGGTCCGCCAGGATCCGCGGGCCGCGGCCCGTCTCACCGAGCGGGTGATCGCCGCGCGCCGGGACGGATGGGCGGTGAGCGAAGAGGAGATAGACACCGGCGTCTGGGCGGTATCCGCCGCGGTGCGGGACAGTACGGGCATCGTGGCCGCGCTCACGGTGCCGTCTCCGCTCGTCCGTGCTCCCGCCGCCATGCAGGAACAGCTGCTCCGCCAGGTTCGTGACGCCGCCGGGAAGATCAACGAGGCACTGCGGGCCGCCCATCGGTGATCTCATCCCGGACGGTGGCCATGGCGCCGGCGGCAGCCCGCAGAGTGGTTCCATACGCCGGTCAGCAGGTGGAGTTGGTCTGGGTGGCCATGCCCAGGCGCCAGGGAATGGCGTTGTAACTGCTGTAGGAGCCCGGGGCGTAGCCCTGGTACAGGTACTGGATGTTGCAGGGGCTGATGGTGAGCGTCTGGTCATAGCCGGCGCGGATCATCTCGCCGCTGCTGAAGTCCCCGGTCCACGCGCCGCTGCTGCCGAAGGAGACGTTGCTGGCGGCGATGAACGGGTTGCTCTGGCTGGCGGCCAGCGGGGTCCAGGTGCCGTTGATGGCCGGGGACGTGTAGGCGGTGAAGTACCGGTGGCCGCTGGAGCTGATCGCCTCGACGATCAGCAGGTACTCGTTCTGGCCAGCGACGCTGTAGACATTGTCGGCTTCGAAGAAGTTGTCCGGCGTCGAGTTGGACGCGGCGATGACGGGCTGGCTCATGCCGTTGGGGAAGTCCGCCAGGCTGGTCTGCGAGCGGTACAGGTGGCCGTTGTCGTCCATGGAGAACAGGTAGCAGCTGGCGCTGTCGCAGATCACCCAGGAGTCCACCCAGTACCCCGAGCCGATGTTGGCGGAGATGATCGAGGGCATGCCGGAGTAGAAGTACTGGGTGGCGCTCCATCCCAGGGGGTTGGCGATGTTGGGGTTGGTCGAATACCCGATGTTGCTGCCGGTCTGGTAGACGAGATACCACAGGTTCTGCGGGGCGAAATAGAAGATCTGCGGCGCGGTCTTGTAGCCGCTGCCTATCGCGGTCTGGTCCATATAGGTGGGTACCGCGCTGCTGGCCTGCGACCAGTTGCTGAACTGGAGCGCCTCCATGCCGTAGCCGCCGGACGAGTTCACTGTCGAGGCGTAGACGTACCACTCGCCGTTGTAGTAGACGACTGACGGGTCCTTGACCGCGACGATGTCATGGGAATCGGAGTGCGGGCTGATCAGTATCCCGCTGGAATTCCAGCTGAATGTGCCCGGCAGGGGACCTGTCGACCTCACCGTCGGCGTCGGGCTTCGGGGAACCTGAAGTGTGCGCCGGGCGAGGCCACCCGCATCAGGCAGCTGAGGGCGAGTTCGAGGCCGCCGCCCCAGGCCTGGCCGTTGATCGCGGCGATGACCGGCTGGGGGACGGCGATGATCCGGTTGAGGGCGTTAGGCCAAGATTCTGGCCCGTGCGGTCCGGTGACGCGGCCGTGCACCAGGGCCGCGACGTCGCCCAGATCGGCGTGCGCGGCGAAGTACCCGGGCAGGCCGCCGGTGAGCACGATCACCCGGGCACGGTCGTCATCGGCCCAGTGCTGGAGTGCCTGGTCGAGTTCGGCCAGGTCGGCGAAGCCGAGCACGTTCTCGGGTGGGCGGGTGTAGGTGAGGACGGCCGCCCCGCCGTGCAGGTCGCTGTCCCACACTGGGATCAGCCGGCCGGTCTTGGTGGTCGCTGCAGGAATTCGACGAGGTTGCCGTCCGGGTCGCGGACGAACGCGACCAGCGAGACACCGTCCGGGGCGGTGGTGGGCGGCAGGGACGGCTCGGCGCCGGCCGCGACCACGGCGGTGAATGTCTGGTTGATGTCGGGGACGGCCAGGGCGTACTGGAACCAGCCCTGCCGGCGGGTTGATTCGATCTGGTGCTGCGGGCCGGCTGGCGCCGAGCCTTTGCGCTCGAACAGCTCGACCCGGGCGCCTTGCGGGTTGACCAGCACGACGCCGCGCAGGTCGTGCTCGGGGAAGGCGAACCGGTCCTCGACCGTGCCGAAGCCGAGCACGTCCCGCCAGAACCGCTCGGACCGGTCCAGGCTGGCCACGGACACCCCGGCGTGGTCCACGACGGCGCGGGCGGTGGAGGGGTCAGGCATGGTGCAGGTCCTCACCGGGGATCCAGGTGCCGTGGAATCCGTACCGGAGCCGGAACGGGATCTGCACGGTGGCGATGGGCCCGGCCGCGATGTCGAGTGCGTCCAGGATGATCAGGTCGTAGCGGTTGTGCGCGCGGCGGCCGACCAGGGACAGCAGGTATCCCTCGCCCTCGGCGGCGTCCGGGTGTTTGGGCACGAAGACCGGTTCCTCGGGAGCGGAATCCTCGCCGACGTAGTAGCCGGTCACCGTCCCGGTGTCGTCGTCGCGGTGCAGCAGGCTGTTGAACGGCGGCCCCATCGGCCCGAACTCGGGCATCGGCCCGGCGGCGGGGTTCATGCAGCCGATCCAGGAGTGCCGGTTGCGCTGCATCAGGACCCGCGGGTCGACCCGCGGCATGTCACCGGGATGCTCGTACAGCGGCGCACTCGTGTAGCTGGCCGTGCTGCCGGACCAGTGCGCCGCGCCCTCGCCGAGGTTCAGGGTCCACCGCTGCGCGAACGGCGGCGCCTCGGGCAGCAGCCCCTGGGTGGTCTGGGGGAACTGGGAGAACCAGCCGCTGCGCGCGACGAAGTGATCGGCGGTCACGGTGTCCCCGTCCGACCAGGCGTTCAGGCTGTGCGTCTCCATGACCAGGTCGCTGGCGAACCAGCGGATCCCGGTAACGCCCTCCTCCCGCGGGATGACCGCGACGTGGGTGCCCAGCGCGGGATCCCAGACGAAGTACTGCGGCTCGTCTTTCATCCGCTCCCAGTCGGAGATCATCGGGGAGAACGTGATGATCAGGTGGTCGCGGGTGACCAGCCAGTCGTGCATCATCGACGAATAGGGCGCCTGGAACGTCTCGGTCCGGGTCACCTGCCCGGCCGGAGAGATCACGAACAGGTTGACGTCGCGGTCGGGGCGGCCGCTGGAGTTGTAGGAGAAGGCGATCATCTCCCCGGTCAGCGGGTCGATCTTCGGGTGGGCGGTGAACGTGCGCCCGCGCAGCTGGCCGCCGAAGTCGAACACGCCCCGGGTCGCCAGCGTGACCGGGTCCAGTTCGTAGGGGAGCGCGGCCTCCTTGAGGGCGAGCAGCCGGCCCGCGTGCCACACGATCGAGGTGTTCGCGCTGCCGTCATCGACGCCCGCCACCGCCGGGTCGTCGGTGAACGGGTTGCGGTAGGCGCCGAACAGCGCCCGCCGGGCCGCGCGTTCCAGCTGGAACCGCTGCGTGCGGACGAAGCGGGTGCGCAGGTCGGCGTGGCCCCGCGCGAACCGGATCATCGTGATCATGCCGTCGCCGTTGATGTAGATATCGTCGTCACGGCCCGGCGGGAACTGGGTGTCGGCGGCGGCCCGGTAGAACGCGCCGTACAGCTCCGGCGGGATCTCCCCGTCGACGTCCAGGTCATAGACGTCGGCTTCGATCCGGGACGGGGCGAAGAAGCCGCGGAACGCCGCGGTATCCGGGTAGCGGCGGCGTGGCGCCGGCGCCAGCGCGCCGGCCGGGGTCGTGCTGGGTGCGGTCATCGTGGTGCTCCCTCGGGGATGGCAGTTCCGGCCCACCCGCGTGCGGCCGGCTCGGAGCGGGCGGCCAGGCGCTGGGCAAGCCGGGCGGCCTGTCTCAGGTCGGCCGGGCAGCCAAGGTCAATGGCCCGGTATCCGGTGACGGTCAGCAGCACGGTGCCGCTGGGCGTCACCACCTGGCCGTCGAAGACCTGGCCGTGCCGGGGCGGTGGCCCGGCACGCGGCCGGGCCACGGCCACAGCGTTGGTTTCGGCTTCGGGGGTCAGCGACTCAGGGTGCCAGTACACGGACTCGATGGCGGCGGGCACCATCATCCGGCCGGTGCCGGCCAGTTCCTGGATGCCGCAGCACTGCAGCAGCAGCTCCAGCAGCCGCGGCCGGAGCACGGTGGGCCCACAGCCCCAGCGGAGCGGGGGCAGGCCAGATGCCAGCCTGGCGGCCAGGCCACCATCGCCTGCGGGGCCGAACGACCCCACCACCTGGAACGTGGGGCCGTGGAAGAACGGGGGGTAGATCAGGTCCGGGCCACCGGGCAGCCCGCCTGCAAAGCCGCAGGTGCCCAGCCGCCCCGCGGGCCGGCTCGTGTGCTCGGCGTGGGCCGTCAGGTGCGGCGCGTCACCGATGGCCGACCGCAATTCAAATCCTTGAGCCGAACGCCCCTGCCTGGAGGCGGGACCTGGCTCGCTTAGGAGGTCGAGGTGGTACAGCCCTGGCCCGGTGAACTGGACCGGCGGGCCCACCCGGATATCGCGCAGCAGCAGGCCGGCCTGGGGTCGCGTGGCCTGCTGGGCCGCGGTCGTGGCCATCAGCCCGCGGGCCACCAGGTCCAGCTGCATGACGGTGGGCAGCAGTGGTGCCCCATCCACTACGTGATCGAGAAGGAACGTGTCCTGTTCCGGATCAATCCGGATCTTCAATTCTGGACCTCGCTCTCCATCCTGCTGCAAGCGCCGGTGCCCTGCTGCTGGAAGTCCTTCTCAATGAGAACTAGCAGCACAAGCCGTAGCCTGTCCAACGTAGATGTGAGCACGCAGCGATCGGGAAAACAGATGGATATGCGTCAGCTGGAGTACGCGGTGACCGTCGCGGAGGAACTGAACTTCACCCGGGCGGCGGCCCGCTGCAACATCGCCCAGTCCGGCCTGAGCCACCAGGTCGCCCAGTTGGAGCGCGAGATCGGAGCCCCGCTGTTCCGCCGGACCAGCCGCAGTGTTCAGCTCACCCAGGCGGGTCACGTCTTCCTGCCCTACGCCCGCCGTCTGCTGCACGACGCCAGCCAGGCACAGGCCGCGGTAGCCATGCTGCGCGGCGTCGTGCCGGGCCGGCTGCGCATCGGCACCATCCCCTTTGGCGCCGGCCCCATCGACCTGCTCCAGTTGCTCCGCGACTTCCAGGACGGCTACCCCGCCATCGAACTGGTCGTGTCCGACGAGGGCAGCCTGACCGCGATCGCAGCCGTCCTGTCGGGAACCATTGACCTCGCCTTCGCTGGATTGTTCGGCGATCAGGTTCCGGCCGGCTTGTACCACCAGTTGCTGGCGCTGGAGCCGCTCGTCGCCGTGGTCGGGCCGCAGCATCCGCTGCGCGGGGCCCCGTCCGTGGATATGCGCACCCTGGCTGACTGCTCCCGCTTCCTGGAAAGCCACCCCGACTCCGGGCTCCGCGCCCAGGTCGACGCCGCGTGCACCAGGGCCAAAGCGCGGCGGCAGGTCGTCTGCGAAATGCGCAACCCCGCCGACTTGGCCGCCCTCGCCCTGCAGGGCCTGGGGGCCGCGATCGTGCCGCTGCGGGTAGCCCAGGCGGCCACGCCAGCAGATCAGCAGGCCAGCATCCTCCGCCTGGCCGACCCGCAGGCCGTGCAGCCGGTGGCCTTCGTGCACCGGGATCCCGCCCCGGCCAGCCCGGCCACCCAGGCGTTCATCCGCCTCGTGCACTCACGCTGGCCACCGGGCAGCACAGCTGACAGCTCGTGAATGCAGATGCGCCAGGAAGTTACGACTGGAGACGGCGGTGAGTTCGTAATAGGTCCCGGTGCACCGCCATGAGGACGCGACCAGACCGCGGACCGTGTCTACTGACGCGTCCACGTAGTCCAGCCCGGCCGGCACGTTATGGGTGAAGACCACCCCGACACGCTGCGCTCCGCCTGCAACCTGACCGCCGAACTCCGCAAGCCGGGCAGTGCACTTGGCAGCGCCTAATCAGTTTCCCGACGTGCCGAACGGTGGCCCGGCCGGACTGACAGTCCAGGGGCCACCGTTCGGCAAGACTAACCGCAGAATTACGCGATATTAGGGGCACTTATCGCTGCCGCGCCATCCAGCAATACCGACTTCGCTGACATAGAACCACGGGATGCTCTTGGGCAGGTGCCAGAAATAAGTTCCAGGCTCGAAATGGTAGTAGGACCAACCCAGGGTGCCGTTGCCCCAGATATAACCAGAATTAGTCCCTCCGCAGAAGCTATGCATGTTGGGGTAGGGCGACATGTCCAGTAGGCCCTTGTAACCGATGCAGACCGGCCCGGTACCGTTTACGCCGATGTGCAGCCACTCCGCCGCACAAGCACCACTGCGGATGCTACCGCTGAGGCGCCTATTATCGGGGATAGCGACGCGGCGCAGGTCTTGCTGATGGCCGGGCTGCACTGGGCGGGCGGTGCCGGCCATCGCCGCCGGGTTGAAGGCGACCGCGCAGGCGGCGGCGCCGGTGAAGGTGGTCGCGACGCGCATGGTCCTCTTAATGCCTGGCTTCATTCGCATTGTCCTTTCTGCTGCGATCGATTGAAACTGTGACTGTCGGCTAATACGGAATGGGATCGGCGGTCACGATGTGCTGGTGCAACTGGCGCAGCTCGGGTCCGGGCTCGACGCCGAGGTCGTCGGCCAGGCACGTGCGTACCCGCTGGTATGTGCCCAGGGCGTCGGCCTGCCGTCCGCACCGGTAATAGGCCAGCATGAGCTGGGCCTGGATGTGCTCATGCAGCGGATACCCGGCCGCCAGCTGGCGGAGCTCGGCGAGCACGTACTGGTCCCGGCCGAGGTGCTGTTCGGCGTCGATCCGGGCGGTGGCCAGCTGCAGGCGCGATTCCTCCAGCCGCTCGGCCACCGACCGGTGCAGTACATCGGATGGGATGTCTTCCAGCGCGGCGCCGCGCCACAGGCTCAGCGCCTGGCCCGCTGCCCGGGCGGCCCGTTCCCACTGCTGTGCCTTGGTGGCCAGCCGCGACTCGGCATGGAGGCGGTCAAGTTCGTCCAGGTCGAATTCTGCTGCCGGGTGAAGTTCGACCGCGTAACCGGCGGGCCGGCTGACCAGCCGGGTACCCACCTGACCCAGGGTCCGGCGCAACCGGGCCACGTAGGTGCGGATCGCCGCCAGCGCATTGGGCGGCGGCGCGTCCTGCCACAATGCATTCGCGAGTTGGTCACTGGTAACGGTCTTGTTGGCCCGCAGCAGCAGGGCGGCCATAATGACCCGCTGTTTGGGTTGCGGGATAGCGATGACCGTGCCACCGGTATCGGCAACCAGGAGCGGACCAAGCAGGCCGAAGGCAACCGACAGGTCTGGCGTTTTCATTCGCCCTCCGGGCGTCATGCACATCACATGTGCCTCGGCCACAGGGCGCTTAATGCGAGTCACGCCTGCCGCCTCCCTGAGGCTATTTTCGGCTCCGGATCTAAGGCAAGGCAGTGTCACCGGAAGAATTGGTGGCAGTTTTGGGGAAGTATTGCCGGGCCCCGGGATGCTCTTCGTCACCCGGCTTTATGGTGACTTCGGCAAATGCCTCGCGAAGGGTGGCTGGCTGTGCACGAGACGGACATCAACGAATCCGGCCCCCGCGGGGGCGGCGCTGCCCCGGCCGGGCCTGGTGCGCGTTCGCGCTGGCGGCTGCTGGTGGCGGGGGGTGGGGCCGTGGCCGCGGTGGGAGTGACCGCCGCGCTGCTGGCGGCATCGGCCGGCCGGGCGCCGTCGCCGCTGGCCACCGTGGCCGGCGCGCTGGCCAAGACTTCCGCGGGCAGTTACCGCTTCAGCCTGGACTCGGTACTGCGGTTCAGGGGGCGCGAAATGAGCTCGGATATGGTGACCGGCGCGTTCGATCCCCGGCATGGGCTAGGCACCGAGCTGCTGGTCGCGCGGCGGCCACAGGGCCCTTTGACGGCGCAGATCCGGTTCCTTGGCAGGTATGTGTACACGCGGGTATCTGGGAGCTCCGCCCTCGGCAAGCCCTGGGACAAGGCTCCGGTGCCACCCGTGGCGGCCGACGGGATCCCACGGCGGTACGAAATCTACGGCTTCGTCACAGACCGGCCGGTCAGCCCGGCCGAGCTTTCTGGGGCGCTGCGATCGGCGGGCACGGTGCGCGAGGCGGGATCCGCCTCCGGCCCGGGCTGGACCGGCACCAGGTACGTGTTCACCGTGCGCCTCCCTCAAGCGCCGCAGTCGCTCACCGCGACCGTGGAACTCGATCAGCAGGGACGGGTCCGGCGCCTGATGACCATCACGACGCAGGGTAAGCAGGGTTACGTCACGACCGACCGGGACCTCACCTTCAGTGACTTCGGCGCGCCGGTGCCGGTCAGCACGCCACCTGGCAGCCAGGTCGCCTACACCAGCCACCCTTACTCGGGATTCCTCTTCTGAACCAGCCCGGCAGCCCGTGGTATCCGACGATGCGCCGACGATGCGGGCACGATGCGGCGTACCGGCACCATGGTGCCTGGTCTTTGCGAGCCCCTATTGGATGCACCAGTGAGTGAGACCCCAGTGGAGCAATTGAATTCGGTGACCTGGCATGATCCAGGCAATGGCCGCAGCAATGGCGGGCAGCAGATGGACCCGGTGTTCGTGCTGTGCATGGGCCGATCTGGCTCGACGCTGCTGCGGCTGATCCTGGATACGCATCCGGATCTGGCCTGCCCGCCGGAGACGAACATGCCGGCGTTGTGCTCGCAGCTGGCGGTGGTGTGGTCGCTGATCGAGGGTGCGCCGCTGGCACTACAGCGGGGCGACGCACCGCCGCAGGTACCCGATGCCGCGATCACCGGCATCCGGCAGACCATGGACCGGATGACGGCGCCTTACCTGAAGCGGCGAGGGAAACGGCGGTATTGCGATAAGAGCCTGGGTACTGCGCCCTACACCGAACTGCTGACCCGGATTTACCCCGCTACCCGGTTCATCTGCTTGTATCGCCACCCGATGGACATGATCAGTTCCGGGCTCGAGGCGTGCCCCTGGGGGCTGACCGGCTACGGATTCGACCAGTACATCGCCGGCTCACCGGGCAACGCGGTGATGGCGCTGGGCAGGTACTGGCACGACCAGGCCCAGATGATAGCCGAGGCCGAAGAGAAGTACCCGGACCTCTGCCATCGGGTGCGGTATGAGGACATGGTGCGGGAGCCCGAACGCATCGCGGCGGGGATCTTCGATTTCATCGGCGTCGGACCGGTGCCCGGCATCGCACAGGCGATCTTCGCCCGCGAGCACGAGCGGTTCGGCCCCGCCGACCACAAGATCTGGCATACCGGCAGGATCAGCCGGGACTCGATCGGCAGAAGTGATTCGGTTCCGATAGGGCTGATCCCGCCGCCGATCCTGGAGTCCATCAACGAACTGCTCGGCAAGCTCGGCTACGTCCCGATAGACGAGAGGTGGGGAACAGCCGACAGACCAGCCAGCCTGCTGGTAACCGACGATAGTGGCGCTGCGGAGCGCGCAGCTGTCCCGGGGCAGGGCACGCCGCCGCCGGAGGCCGCCGTGCTGGCCGGCCGGCTGGCTGCGGGGGTGGCCCGGATCGATAGCGGGTTCGCCGACCGGTGGCGCGAACACATCACGGAGAGCTTCACGGTAGCGATCCGGCAGCCACACAGCGACAGCCCGGTGTGCTGGCAGGTCGATCTCGCCGCGCAGACGCTCAGCACTGACGCCTCCCCGGCCAGGGGCGATACGGAAACTGCCGATGACGACGACCCAGGAGTAGAGCCTGCCTGGGGCATCGTCGGGACCGCGCAGGCATGGCTGGATGTTCTGGACGGCCGCGTCAATCTGAGCGTGGCGCTGCGCCGCAATGAGCTGAGGTACTGCGACTACGGCGGGAGTGGAGTCTTCGTCAATGAGGACAGGGTCGCGCTGCTCGCTGATCTGCTGGACCTGCCATCGTTGGCGCACCATGCCGCCAACGCCGACGGCCAGTTTCCCGCCCTAGCGGGCTGACAATGACCATCAGCCAACTGCCGCATCGCCCCGCCACCGCGGTGCAAAGCGCACCGGCCGCCGCCGTCATCGTCATGGCCTACACCGGATCCGGGGCGGACCGCCTGCGCTCCGCAATGTCCGCGTTCCCCGGACTGACCTGCACCGGGGGGACGGGCATACTGCCGCTGTGCCACACGGCGGTAACCACCTGGCAAACCGTTGACGGCCGCGACGACCAGAGGTTTTCATCGCTTGGTGCCGCGTCCGCCCGGACGCTCATCACCGGGCTGGTCACTGCGATTCTCGCCCGTAACGGCGGCAGCCGCTGGTGCGAGTTCACCACCGCGCCGCATGCGGCCGGCCAGACGTTCGCGCGGCTCTACCCGCAGACCCAGTTCCTGATCGTGCACCGCCGGGCCGACATCATGGTGCGCGCCATCCTCGGCGCGAGCCGCTGGGGCCTGGCCGACCCAGAATTCGCGCCATTCGTGGCGGCCCACCCGGCAAGCTCCCTGGCCGCCCTGGCCAGCTACTGGGTCACTCACACGATCGCGCAGCTGGACTTCGAACAGGCGCACCTCCAATCGTGCCTCCGGGTCCGCATCGAAGATCTGATCACCAACTCGGCGCAGACCCTGCGGGAGATCAGCGACTTCCTGTCTCTCGGCGGAGCAGCCGCGTCACCGTGGCACCTTCAGGAGTCACACGGGAACCAGCCAGCCGACGGGGATTTTCCCGCGACCGGACTCCCGCTGAGCCTGATCCCGGCGCCCTTGCTCGCACAGCTCAGCGACCTGCATGACAAACTCGGATACCCGCCGGTACCGAATGTGGAAGCCTGAGCACAAGATCCCGCACCGCCTTCCTCAGTCAGCAGTCCCATCGGCAGCTAGCCGCTTGCGCATCTGGGTGGCGGTGACCTCGTAGCCGGATGAGTCGTAGAGGCTGCGGGCGACGACGTTTGGCCCGAAGACGTTCAGGCCGATCTCCGTGATGCCGTGCCTCGCGCTCTCCTGCTCGGCGGCCTGCAGCAGGGCGCGGCCGTGACCCTGGCCGCGGTGCTCCTGGAGGATTTCGATCTCATAGATCCAGGCAAACCCTGCGCTGGGGTGATCGAGCGCAATCCACACCATGCCCAGCAGAGCGCCATCACGGCTTTCGGCTGAGAGCAGGAGCATGCCGGGGGTCTCCGGGCCCGCGGGCAGTAGCTGATCAGTCTTCCGCTCGGCAAGGGTCTTTGCCTGCTCGGCGTTCCAGCCACCAGTTCGTTGGTGCGCGACCGTGTACGACGGAATGAGCCTGGCGCGCCAAGCCTCGAACTCAGCTGCCGTCATAGGCCGCAGACGGATGCCTTTCTCCGGAATCTCCGTAGCTGGGCCCGGCATCTGTGTCATCACCGGTCTCCTGCCGGCAAAATGTTCTTGCGCGCGTAGCCGCAGGCCATCGAGCCGCATCCCACCAGCGTGACAACGCGTTCCCTGGTGCTGGCGAAGAACTCATCGCAGGCGACCTTGACTCCGGGCATCTCGGGCCAGGCCCAGGGGTTTTCGTGAGGATCACAGTAGTCGTCGATCATGACAATTCCCCCGGGGATAACGCGCGGCCACACATGGCGCAGGCCGACCAGCGTGGACTCGTAGAAATCTGCATCCAGCAGTCCGAAGGCAATCTTGTCGGGAAGCCCGCCCGGAAGAGTATCCTTAAACCAGCCGGGGTGGATCACCGGCTGGGGAAGACCCCAAGCATCGAAGTTGGCCGTCAGATCCTGCTGGCTAACCCGGAGCTCGCCGGCTGAAAAATAGGTGCCGTCCCGTGGTCCCGGCTTTGGTAAGCCCTCGAACGAATCATAGACGTGAAGCGTGCGGCCCGGATCCGTGTGGGTAATGATCATCTGCAGATAGACGCTGGTATACCCGGCATGACACCCTAATTCCACTACATCGCCGGGTAGGCCCAGTTCCAGGAGATGGCTCAGGCCCCAGTAGATGTTCGACAGCGAGTCCAGGCTCATCATGTGCTGGTTCGCCTTCGAGACCTGGGCGGCCAGACGTGCCAGTGACATGGAATCCATTGTCTCACATTAGACGCGAAGCGCGCCACTTTCCTAGCCGACGCGGACGGTCCAATGATCGCCATTAACGGCCTTGTGGGTGTGCGCGGCGAAGTGTTAGAATTTCCGTATGCCTATGGGCTCGAAGAACGAGTACTTCTTGTCCGTATATCTTGTGCAGCCCGGCGAAAATTCCGTGCTGTCGCCAAGGCATGATCAGGCCGTTGCGCTATGGCGAACTTCAGAGCACACCGTCGATTTAGTGCGCGTGTGGGAGGTCGAGCGGCTCACTGGGCTCAAGCATCATGACTGGCCACTCTTCACTGTTGCCAGAGCCGAGGCTTTTCTTAACCATCTGCTGGCATCCGAAGGGCTTTCCCTGGCGGACATGACCTGCCTTTGGGGGACGCCTGGCTTGCCGGGGTATCGTCACCTACCCCCTCTCGCTGGCGCGGCGGGACTTCCTGTTCACAGTCTGGCTCACCTGTTCAGCGGGATGCTGCTGGACACGCGGCTGTTCAAGGAAGCAAACATCGTTGCCATGGCGGTCGATGGTGGACCAGACTTTGTTCAGGAGAGAGTGAACCCGAAGCATTGGTATGCCGGGTGCCTCTCAGCGCAAGGTGACCTTACATTTCAGGCCGTCGCCTCCCCGGGACCGCTGTATGACGCAGCGTCAATTCTGTTCTGGCGCGAGCCAGGAACGTTGATGGCGCTCGCTTCAGCGTGCCGCACAAAGATGAAGATCGACGCCGAGGCTATGGTCTCGTCCCTCAACCTCCTCGGCGGCGAGTTCCCGCTGACGGTGACCATCCCGTTCGTCCAGAGCCTAGTCAAAGAGGCTGGGGAGCAACTGGCCCGGCGCCCGTTAGACAGCAACTTCAGCCGGGACGAAAATCTGCAGGCCGCAGTCATGTCGGCTGTTCAGGAGTGTTGCGAGGTTGTCGCAACACGCAACGTCGTGCAGTTGTGCGCCCTGGGCCAGATTGACCCACGTGATAGCTACCTGTCTATGAGTGGCGGATTTGCCCTTAACTGCCCGACAAATTCTCGGTTGATGAATCAGTTCGGCTTCCGCGGATTGCTTGCGCCGCCCTGCGCTAACGACTGCGGGCAGGCAGTTGGCCTTGGCCTGATGGGGCTTTATCAGTCCGGACTGCTCCGGACCAGAGATTTTAAGCTTACCTCCGCGTTCCACGGTAATCCGTTGCGGGACACTGAAGTGGCGCTCCGGGAGTTCAGCCCGTGGATTCGGGGTATCTCCGAGTTTTCAGATGAACAATTTGTCCATGACATATCTGGTTCGATCATCGCGTGGGTTGATGGGGAATCCGAGATCGGTCCTCGCGCGCTCGGGCATCGCAGCCTGCTTGGGGATCCGCGCAGCACCAAAGTAAAGGATCGCCTGAACGAAATTAAGCAACGGCAATGGTGGAGGCCGGTAGCACCAATTGTGATGAGCGCGCATGCGACTGCGTGGTTTGAGCAGCCTCGCCCTTCGCCATATATGCTGGAGGTGGCGCAGGTGAGGGAGAACATGCGCCAGAAGGCTCCGGCAATAGTTCACCTTGACGGATCGGCCCGGGCCCAGGTACTTGATCCCAGCGTCGATCCGCGGCTAAACGACGCGCTGGACGCATTTTGGCGTGCGACCGCTGTTCCTGTCCTCTGCAACACGTCGCTCAACGATAAAGGTGAACCAATCGTTGATACCGTTGCCGAAGCCCTGACGTTCTGTATACGAAAAGGGATCGAAGTCATCTACGTTGGGGGACGCCGTGTTGGCCTGCGACGTCAGGAGGATTGTGAGCGCGAGGCTCCAGCTGGGCCTCTAGCACGCGAAGGACGGTGCTTCTTTGCGGGCCAGGAAGCTAGTCGCGATGTTATCTGGAACGGATGGCTCGAGCGCGGCTACAGCGAGGCGGCGATGTTTCTGCTCTCTATTATGCCGGGACTCCGAAGGCACGTCGAGATGGGCGAACCGGAACGGGTTAATGACCTCGCCAAACGTTTTGCGGACAACAAGCCAAGGTTTAATAAGCTGGTCGAGAGATACCGTGGCATGATTGGGCCTGGGGCGTCGTTCTCTACGCGGCGGTGACCTGCATCACCCGGGCCCCTGGCTCGGCTTTTATCGTGTGGAGAGGATGAGGCGATCCGTAGGCTTCGGTGAAGTAATCAAGATCCGCCATCCCCAGACCAGCCCCACTGTACCGAATGTGGGACGATGCCACGAGCAGAAGCTGCTTGCCAACCCGCAGACCCTCAATAATCGCGTAAGACAGGTCTTCAGGCGTGAGGAAGCGCCAGAGGTCAACGTTGATAACTACATCGAACTCCTGCTCGCTGAACGGAGTGTCGACGCCAAGAAGATGCAGGTTATGGCGCCCGGCCCTTCGAGCATGGTCGAGTTGCCACCTGTCTTCCGCGTCGATTTCCAGCCCGGCCCCGATCCAGAGCACCTTCCGGGATCCGACGTCCGGGACCAGTCGCAGCACGTCCGTTGCGCTCAGCCCCAGCCCAGCTTGCCGCACGCCGCTCAGCATGGCCTCGTAGTATCGGATCTTGCTTTCAACCCTGGGGTTGACGTCGGTGCCGACCAGCTCTATATCGAAGTGAGGATGCTTTCGCTTCATATATCGAAGGCTTTGCCTGCTCTCTCTGCCGGTCGCGCGGGGGTTGCGAAAATGAGGGAGATGCATGCATGTTATATCGGGCCGGTAATCGAAGCCGCCATTACGGTGCCGCGACTCGAAAAAACGGTACCCAAACTCTGTGTCTTCGAAGCCCCACCCGGTGAACGCTTCATCAAAACCGTTCAGTTCGGTAAACGTATTTCTCGGGACTGACAGGTTAAGCGTGTAGCAGTACAGCCACGGCGCACGATGCCGCATAAAGTCAACCGCGGTCGCCTCCCCGCCGCCCAGATGCCGAAAATCATCCTCATGCGCCGCGATTGGCTTTTGGGCCTCCCCGCATGCTACGGCGTTGGCTAGCAGTCCCCAGCCGGGGTTGATCCTGCTCCCGAGGAGCACCCTGCCCTCGTGATCGTCTGCGCCGAACGTGACATGCCCATTCACCAGTCCTTTCAGCGGGATGGAATCGCCGTCCAGGAACAGCAGTCGCTTGCCGCGAGCCTGGCTCGCACCGATGTTGCGCGCCGCGGCCCGCCCAGAGTTTCTGGCCAGCCTTATAAAGCTCACCGGTAGCTGCTGATAGGCTTCGGCGACCGGCCGTAGTGACTCCTTCGAGCCGTCGTCCACCACGATGACCTCAAAGGTCCCAGGACCTGGTTCAGTGCTGGCGAGTGCCCGCAAGGACAGGTCAAGAACGCGCCCCGTACTATGCGCTGGCATAACGATAGACAGGTCTGGATACCGTGCGCCCATCATTTAGTAACCCAGATACCTAGCGAGTGTGACAACGCGGCGGCGGACCTCATCGGTAATTTTCCAGGATGGTGATATTAGCTCTGCTGCTGGTGCATCCACCGGCCGCAGGACCGGGTTGCGCTGGAACAAGGGGTCACCGCCGCTGCCGGCGCCTTTGTAGAGACGGGCGAATGGCCATTGATCGGTCCGTGTCATCAGTTCTATCGTCACGTTATTGTGATCAAGCGAGAGCCAGTCCAGTACGCGGGGTAGCCATATTCGGGGGGTGCGGAGCAAGTCCTCAGCGCGCATCCGCATCCACTGATCGTCCGGCAACCCCTGCAGAGATTTGACCACCCTCAGGTGGCAGGTGTACCAGCGCAATAGACAGAAGTTGGCCCGGCCTTGTGGCGTCATTTCCTCAGGAAACACCGCTGCCCAGTGTCTTAGCATGGACCGCACGGTGCTAACCGGGTGCCGGGTGAGGTGTAGATACATCGCGTGCGGGTACGCCCGCAGGCATGCATTCAGGGCAGCATTTGAGCAAACGGTATCTGGCGACTTCTCGAGCCCAATGTTGGGGTGCACCAGCCGTAAAAGATGGTCCATCAATGTGACGGGCTCCCAGTCGCCATGGTCGCGAAGCCAAGCCAGGGCACGCTCAACCGCCATTGGTGACTGTGCACCCTCGTGGAGCTGGGCCACCGCGCGTGCGATCCCGGTGTTCCCGAACCTAATCCAGTCACCGTTTCGACTGCGCCCTGTTCCCTTCAGGATGTCGCCGACCGTCGGGGCGGTAAACGTAAGCATCTCCGGGAATCCGTAGAGTTTAGGGTGGCCCGCGAGCATGGCCAGGGAAACCGTCGAGCACGAGCGCGGCGGGGCCAGCATGAAGACCGGGTCGTGTGCCGGGCGGGCCGAGCCGGCCGGCTCAGCGCCGGGCGAATGCGTCATCACAGGACTCATGGCTCCATGCGTTGCCCGGAGGCGAGCAGTCGTGTGGCCACATCCAGACCTGTCGCCCATGGCAAGGTGGCGGGAGGGAGACTGCCACCACCAGGAAGTTCCATGGCCTCGGTCAGCGCTTCCCAGAACATGTCAATGGTCCCGTGCAGCGGTGCCGCGACCGCGCCCCTGGCCGACTCGAGCAGCGACGCTCGGCGCCGGTACAAGCGTGCGAAGCGCAGTGCATCGGATGTGATCATGGCGACGACCGGAATACCATTCGCGACCACCTCACAACACGTGAGGCCGGTCGCGTCGGTCACGACGGCATCGGCGGCCCGGTAGTACAGCTCAGGCGACCGCGTGTGAGGAACCAGCCTGATGTTCCCGGGCATAGCGGGCAGCTCATGTCCGACGCCCAGGACGAAGAGAATGTCCGCTGGATTCGCGTACATCGACCAGGCGTGGGCTGCGTGCCTGAAGATGCGGCGGGCGTCCGGGCGATCGGCAACTCCGCCGGCCGACACGACCGCTATGCGTGAGTGGGCCCCGAGGCCGAGTTGCTTGCGGGCAGCGTACCGGTCGCCGGGAAAGTTGCTGACCAGGGGTCCGGTGAAAGTGATCGGCGCCTTCGTGTCATACGGTCCGGGATGAGCCTCAGCGAAGTCGAGCACGAATATCTCGGATGCGTTGTCAAGAAACGGGTCATGCTGTGGCAGGCCGTGATCTGCGTAGAGCCAGTCCGTCAGCAGAACACGCGGGCAGCTGAAGTACCGGCTGCAGAAGGGGAGAGCCCATACCACCTCATCGGCAATGACAAGATCAGGATCACGGAGGGTCTGCAGGAATCCCCAGACGCGGCGCACCGCTTCCTCGCTGAGGTCGTGGCGATCAGCGATGCCGAGGTCGTGACAGGGAATGTCATGAGATCGGAAGTATTCAACGCCGCTGCCGGAGGAGGCCAGAACGATCTCAGCATCAGGACGGAGTTGGCGGAGTCCGCGGATGATCTGCAGGTCACGTGCGGCATGCCCGTATCCGTGCCCGCGTGCCAACAAGACGATGCCGGCCATAGCCGCTTCTCCTCAGCAAAATCGCGTGGTCATCCGGTTGCTTGCTGCGGAGACTCGGCCTCGGCCGGCCAGCCAATGGCGAGCGTGAAAAGGTGGTGCACCGGCCCGGCCTGGCTCGCGCTCACCACGATCGAGACCTCGCTCATAGCCCGTCCGAACGGGCATCCGCGCAGTCCCGAAGCCATGGCGCTGAGCAACACCGCGTACCCGAGCGCCCCCGCCCGGACCAGCGTGTTCTGGTAGCTGCTGGGCCTGGGCAGGCCGCGGTCACGATCCGCGTACACCAGAACGAGCGCCGGTGAATCCGCATATTCCAGCCGGAGTTCATCGACCAATGCCGGCTCAGCCAGGTGATTGAACTCGGCGATCGCCGCCGAGAATGTGTGAATACCCTTGGCCAGGCCGTCCACGTGGACCGCGGCCACCGCGAGGCCGAGCCGGGCGTCACCGTGCCTCTCGGGCGGCCAGCAGGCCCGTTCGACACTCATCGCGTTGCGGTAGGCATCGGCGAGCAAGGCTGCCGGGATCGGCCGCTTAGCGAACTGCCGGACTGAACGGCGGTCCGCCAGCACCTGGTCCGGGTCCGGGCAGACGGGGGGCGGGGATGCGGCTGGCGCCGGTGCCGGGCATCCAGCCGGCATCGACACGTCCCGGCCGGTGGGAGCGGACAGTTGGCGCAACGCCGCAGACTCAGCTATCAGTGGCATCTGCCTCCCCTTCCCGTGGGCTGAGGACGGCCAAGGTGGTTACGTACTCCTGGTCGGGCAGCAGTTCCAGGAAGTCGGCGAGGCTGGCGCTCCAGGAAGAGGCGAACGTGACGGTCAGTCCGAGTTCCTGAGCTACCGCAATCAGCTGGGCTGCGGCGACTCCGGCATCGAGGTGGCAAAGTCGGTACCCGAAACTGCCGTACTTGCGCGCGATCCGGGCCACGTCCGCGACGAATACGATGGCGACCGCCGGCTCGGCTGCCGCGAGCCCCGTCCCCGCGAGCACCTGGCTCATGGACGCCTGCCCGGCCCGAACCATGATCAGGCGATGCTCAATGTCGTCATAGACCGTCAGCCGTCCGGCGGTCACCCCGAATCCGGAACCTGCGGCCACCGTGTAAAGCCGCACCGACGCCAGGTTTCCCCCACTAGGGGCCCAACGGCGCAGGTCGCCACGGTGACCAGGCGCACGCCTGCCGCCCACCTGGATCAGGATCCTGGCCAGATGAGCGGGCCCAAGCTGGGCCGGAAAGCTGACCTCCATCCCGTGATGGAACGACGTTGGGGCGTACATCTCGGCCTCGCTGGCGAGAGGGTACGAAGGACCGGCCGGAAATGAGGCGCGCCTGGTGGCCAGCTCGACGATGTCGGGCCGGGCCAGCGCAGCCTGCGCAGTCTGCGCACCGGGCGGGAACAGCAGCCTGGGCATGCCCTGCACCTCCCACTCGTAGATCCCCGCCACGTCGGCCTCGTTCTGGCAGGGAGACAGCGCACCGCAGACGGCGCAGTCCGAGCGGGGGACGAACGTCAGCCGCTGGTCCGAATCGTCCCCGGTCAGTGAGATGAGGGATACGGCCCGGTACGTCTGCGCGGTCCGGACATGGCCGAGCACCGCGAGTGTTTCTTCGGCGATCATTGCCGCAAACGCTTCGTCCAGTGCGCGGCTATCGGCGTCATGCGGGAGAGCCGTCTCTCCTGGCCGGCCGGGGAGATCCTCGGCGTGGTCCTGGTTAAAGCACTCGTAGCAGGCTGTATATCCGGCGAGGAAGAGCGGACCTAGCTCGGCGGTGGTCCCGTCGCGCGCTGCCCGCAGGAAGGGAACAGCCTGCTCCCGGCACGTGGCTTCCGTGCTGGTGAGAGCGGTACGGATCGATGGGTCCTCGACTCCGAGGACAAGATGATGCGGCCACCGGGCCGCCGCGACGATGGCCGCCTCGACCGCCTTGACGTCTTCCGCGTCACCTATGACGACCGAGCGGATCCCGCAGGCCAGGAGATCCGCCCGCAGGGGCGTGGCGATCGGGGCTCCGGCCAGGACGACCACTGCCGATGTGGCGAGCGCTTCTTGTGAGTCCTGTGAATTGCGGTATGTCCCTGCGGCGTGCACGGCCCGGGAAAGAAATGCCGATACATGGGAGGCCAGCGTGGCGTGGTCCTGGAACGGGCGGTCCGCGTACTCAACTAGCCCCAGGCCGCGGAAGGTTGAGATGGCCTGGCTGGCGGCCTGCTCCGTCATCCCGCTGGCGCGGCAGGCTTCGGAGACCGTACGCCGCCCGTCGAGCACCGGAATGAGTTCCGTCGCCACCCGGCAGGCATCGCTTCCGGTGAGCATGTGCCGTCTCAGACCGCCCGCCACGATCACCCGGTCTGCCTCGGCAAGCACGGCAAGCCCCGCGCAAAACCGGACGTAGGTGCCATCTCTCAGCGTGTCGGCCGCGCTGGGACGGTCGCCGCCGGCGGCATCGACAACGGGATACTCGTCATCTGGCATCGGCGGCCTCCCGCGGTTCCGGCTGCCGGTCCCGTACGTCCGCCACGCTTCCGGCGGCGATGCGACTCAGCAATTCGGCCATGGGGGAGCGATCGTTCGTGCTGGCCAGGGGACCGCAGCGCGGACAGCCAGATCGCGCGGTTACCGGATGGCGCCGGACAGCGCTGCGGTAGACATTGAACGTCCGTACCTGGGCGGCGGTCGCCGTCAGGCAGTCGGCGCTCAGGTCACGCAGGGTCATCTCCGCCAGCGCTGCCGCGAGCCGCGCGTGGTGGTCGAGATACCCGCGCGGGCCCAAGCCCGGGTCACGGTCAAACCCTGCGTGCAGTGCGGCACTGATCGCACGCTGGCCGTCATGCTGGTCGTACCGGGCGCTGAAGCAGGCAAAGCACGCACCCTGACCCGGCACTACCAACGGGCCGACCCTGACATGCGGATGGTCCATCACCACCGGCAGCCATGGCCGCTGGTGCTGAAAGGCGAGCGCGTCGGCTTCCTCGCAAGCCGCCGGGCATGGCCGCCACATAGCGACGATGATCGCCCTCGACTCCTGGCCGAACGCACCGGCGATGCTGTCGGCTACCGTCACCGGCCACCGGGCGTTACGACGAAGCAACGCGGCAACCTGGTCACCGAACTCGCCGAGCCCCAGGAGGATCACGCTTTCGCTGGGCGCCGTCTGCGACACACTTGTCATGAGCCTCCTCAGGCAAAAGGCTGCGGCCAGGGATTGAGTTCGGGTTCGGTCAGCGCGCGGTAGCCCATCAGGACCGGTGCCTGGTAGAGCCGCGGATGTGCGCGGAACTGGGCCAGTGGCTGCAGCGTCATTGGCTGAAGATCTGGGATGATCACGCAAACCGCTGTCAGGCCAGCGGCGTGAAGTTCACTGGTGGTGCGGTCCACGGCGATCGCTTGCATCCCCTTGCCCCGTACCTTGCCGATCAGCCAGCGCAGCCGGCTCTCCGGATTCTCCGGCAGTTCAGGCCGTTCCTGTGGTACCCGGTCCTGGTAGCCGTCCAGCAGAAAATCGTAGGCCGCCGCATTCTCGGCGAGTCCCATGTAGCGCGCACCCTCATAGATCGAGGTGTAGTCGCGCAAGTCTGTCTTTATAGTGTCGCGGTCCCGCCAGCTTCTGTCGAAGCTGTCGCGAAGGGCTATTCCATCCCGCACGGACTTCTCCGCGGCGGCGGCCATCGTAACCCCGGTGGCGCACGTCACCGCCTGCCTGGCGCAGGGATCATGCTCCGCGATCAGGAGGCCGTAGACGGTCGGTACACCCATGTCAGTCGTTGCGTCGAACAAAATGACATCAAGAAAATGTTCACTGGCCCAGTTCAGCATCATCTGACAGCCAATGCTGAGATCGCGGGCCGCCACGGGCGGCAACGGAAGCCGCTGCGCCCAGAGGATCTCTATGATGTCTCGTTCAATGACCTCGCATATAGCTGCGCACAGGGCGGCATATGGATCGGTATGGACGGCATACCCCGTGGAGATGCTGGGCCAGAAGAGTTCTCCGGGGGTGCGGTTGCGTAGCCCGTACAGAGCCATGACAGATGGCACCCAGATAGGTGCGCCCGAAACGAGGTCGGTGCCGAGGCTCCAGCGTATGGTGGCGTCGGCGTCGAACGGCTTAAGCCGGCAGCCTGGTGTGGCATACTCGGCGGCACTGCAGCGAGGCAGTCGGTCCAGGTCAATAAGCGTCCCGGTCAGATCGCCCACGCGGGCCCACCGGTGGTTAGCGGACAGGAGGGGCGCCATGCCGGCGTATCTCTCCGCTGCCTCGGCGAGTGCCACGGTAGAGGCGGTGCCTGGGTCATCCAGTGCGTTTCCGAACCCGACCGTTTCCCGGTCGGGTTCGGATCCTTTCATACCCACCAGGGCCACGGACCGGCTGAGTATTGGCAGCCCACGGGGTGATGGCGTGGTAAAGACCTGATGGATGGTGCCGAATGGCGATACCAGGCCGCTCAGTGGCGACTGGCTTCTCATTCCGCGCAGGCGCCGTCGCAAAAAACGCCGCAGAAGGTGCACGCCGACTCGGAACCGCTGCATACACAGCCACCGCAGCCACCGCAGAGGAAGATACCTTCCCGGTGGCTGTCTCCGATGAACAGGGGCGCGACCGCATCCGGGTCGTCAGCCAGCAGCTCCCGCTTGAGGTCTTCCCACGGCGCGGCCGTGACGTCAAGCGCCTGCATGTCCAAGCCGGCTTCGATGCTCATGGGACTCCCTCTCTGCCGTGAATGACACCTACTAGGTACGTAACGCTAATTTTTGCCTCGATCTAGGGCAAGGCATTGTGGTCGGAAGAATGGGTGGCAGTTTCGGGGAAGTTTGGTCGTGCCCGGGACACCATGTACGGTAATCCCGCCAGGATGTGGAGGCACCAGAGGTGGGTCGGGCAGAGGACTTCGGGACGCGGCTGCGCGCGCACCGGTATGCCGCCGGGATGTCCCAGCATGAGCTGGCCACCAGGTCCGGGCTCAGCGCCAAGATGATCGGGAACCTCGAACGCGGCCAAGCCAAGTGGCCGCACCCCAACTCGGTTCTGCGGCTGGCGGACGCGCTGGGCCTGAACGGCCTGGAGCGCGAGGGGTTTACCGCCGCGGCCAGGCGGCGGCTGGCTGGTGCCCTGGCCGGCCCGGACATCCGGGCGGCGGATGGGCTTTCTCTGCCGGGACAGAGGTGGGTTGTGCCGCGGCAGCTGCCGGGGCACGTGCGGGACTTCACCGGCCGCCACGATGAGCTGGCGGCGCTGACCGGCCTGCTGGATCAGGCCGGCGCCAACGGCAACATCCCGGCGATAGCGATTTCAGTAATCAGCGGGATAGCCGGGGCCGGGAAGACGGCACTGGCGGTGCACTGGGCGCAGCACGCTGTTGAGCGTTTCCCCGATGGCCAGCTGTATGTCAACCTGCGGGGCTATGACCCTGAGCCGCCGATGCCAGCCGGTGCCGCGCTGGCCGGGTTCCTGCGCGCGCTGGGCGTTGCCGGGCCGGACGTGCCCGGCGAGGTGGGTGAGCGCGCCGCGCAGTTCCGGAGCCTGCTGGCCGGGCGCCGGGTGCTATTACTCCTGGACAACGCGGCGGAAGCGGAGCAAGTCCGGGCCTTGCTACCGGGCGATCCCGGGTGCGTGACGCTGGTGACCAGCCGGGATACGCTTCCCGGCTTGGTGGCCCGCGAGGGCGCCGTCCGGCTGAATCTGGATTTGCTGCCGCTGGCGGACGCGGTGGGGTTGCTGCGCAAGCTGATTGGGCCCCGGGCAGACGCCGAGCCGGGCGCGGTAACCGTGCTGGCCGAATTGTGCGGGCGGCTGCCGCTTGCGCTGCGCGTCGCCGCCGAGCTGGCCGCCTCACGCCCGCGCGCCAGCCTGGCCGGGCTGAACCGCGAACTGGCTGATCAATTAGCGTGGGACGCAGTACCGTCTGCGTCGGCCAACTGGGCGCGGATCTGGTCAGCTTCTGGGGCCCCAAGCTGAGTGTAGAGGGCCAGGGCGCGCCGCTGGTGATGCAGGGCTCCGGCCAGGTCGCCGCAGGCTCCGCAGGCAGCACCGAGCCCGGCATGGGCGCGGGCCTGCTGGTGTGTTTCGCTAGCTTGGACGGCCACGGTCAGTGCTGCGGTGTGCCGGGCGAGCGCTACGGCGGGCTGCCCGGTGGCCAGCAGCAATTCACCAAGGCCGTTGAGCGTGTTGGCCTGACTGGACAGATCGCCCGTTTCCTCGCTCAAGGCCCAGGCGCGCTCCAGGTAGCCAACCGCTGGCTGATAACGGCCTTGCCGCAGGTCAGTGACCCCTAGGTAGGCCAGCACGTCGGCCTCGCTAATCCGGTCTCCGATCCCGCGGAATACGGCCAGGGCCTGCTGGAGATGGTCTGCCGCTTGCTGATAGCAGCCCCGCTGCAAGTCGACCTCGCCAAGCATGCCCAGCGCACGACCCTCGGCACTTCGGTCACGGATCTCGTGGCACAACGCCAGCGACTGCTGAAGGTGCAGGCTGGCTTGTTGATACCGGCCTCGCTGCAGGTCGACATGGCCGAGGTTAGCGTGCATCCGGGCTTGACCGGGCTTGTCGCCGAGCGCGCCGAATAGGGTAAGCGACTGCTGGAGATGGTCGCTGGCTTCCTGCCCGTGGCCTTGCAGGAAGCCAGCAAAGCCAAGGTTGCCAAGTGCTCGGGCCTCACCTAGCTGGTCTCCGGCCTCGCGGAACAAGCCCAGCGCCTGCTCGAAGCTGTCCGCGCACTGCTGATAGCGGCCCAGCCGTAGGTCCATGACGCCGATGCTGTTCAGCGCAGAGGCCTCGGCCCGCACGTCGCCGGTAGTGCGGGCCGCCTGGCGGGCATGGCTATGGATGGTAAGTGCCTGGGGGTAAAGGCACTCGGCTTCAAGGTAGCTGCCTAAGACTGCCGACAACCTGGTGGCGTGGCTGGCCCACCCGTGTTCGGCCGCGTGCACGGCGACCGTGACCAGGCCCGGCCGTTCTGCTGCCAGCCACGCCAGCGCTTCGCCTTCGCCGGTGAACGCCGGAGCCGGGGTGGGTGCGGGCGGCCCAGCGGGACGACGGGCACGCTCGGCAGGAAACGCGGTGTCCATGGCCGTGGCGGCGGTATGCAGGTAATAGTCGAACAGGCGGGTCAGGGCGGCTGGACCCTCATTCGCACCGTCGCCGTCGCCGGCGGCAAGGTCGCGGGCATAGTCGCGCAGCAGGTCATGCAGGCCGTACCGGTCAGGTGCAGTGGCCTGGATCAGGTAGGCACGGGTCAGCTGGTCCAGTAGCTGTGCCACCCGGGGCAGGGAAGTCTGCGTCAGAGCCGCGGCGGCGTACCAGTCGAAGCTAGGGCCAGGGTGCAAGCCAGCGAGCCGGAACAGCCGGGCAGCGTCCGCGCCCAGCGCCTTGTACGACCACGACAGCACCGACCGAACCGTAGTGCGCTCGTCCTCGCCGACGCCCAGTACGTCCAGGCGATGCTGCAGGTCAGTCAGATCAGCGATCAGGTCCGCCAGCGTCAAGCCCGGGCGCGCCGCAGCCAGTTCGGCCGCGATTCGCAACGCCAGCGGTAGCTGGCCGCACTGGCGAGCCAGGTGCACCGTGGCGTCCCAGTCGTCATCCACCCGGGTGCCGATCAGCCCTCGCAGTAACCGCACCGCCTCAGGCATCGGCAGCACGTCCACGTGCAGCCGTACCGCGCCATCGCCCGCAACCAGCCCAGCCATGGCGTTGCGGCTGGTCACGATCGTGACGCAGTCTGGGCTGCCCGGCAACAGCGGCCGCACCTGCTCGGCGTGACGGGCGTTGTCCAGCACCACCAGCATCCGCCGCCCGGCCACCCGGCTGCGGTACGCCCCGGCTCGCTCGTCGTCATCAACAGGGATATCCGGGCCGGAACAACCTAAGGCTCGCAGGAATCCGGCCAGCGCGTCAGCCGCGGTCACCGGTTCAGACGAGTCGAACCCATGCAGGTCCACATATAGCTGCCCATCCGGGAAACGTTCCGCGACCCGGTGAGCCCAGTGAACGGCCAGGGCCGTCTTGCCCACCCCGGGCATCCCCCCGATCGCGGAAATCACCACGGCCGGGATGTTGCCGTTGGCGCCCGCCTGATCCAGCAGGCCGGTCAGCGCGGCCAGCTCCTCATGACGGCCAGTGAACTGCCGCACCGGGGCTGGCAACTGCCGCGGCACCACCGGCTGGTCCACGGGCCGGCCCGGCCGCGCCGCCACCGGCGGCGCCGACGCCGCAATGGCAGCACTCGCTTCACCGGCCAGGCGCCGTCTGGCGCCGGCGAAGAACCGCTCCCGCTCCCCGCCCTGCAGCTGTAGCGCATCGGCAAGGCGGCGCACCGACTCGGGATGAGGCCACCTTGTAAGGCCGCGCTCTAGGTTGCTGATCGCGCGGATGCTCAGGCCAGAACGCTCGGCCAGCTCTCCTTGTGACAGCTCAGCCGACCGGCGGCACGCGCTCAGCCGTGCCCCGAACGCGGCAGGATCACCGGTCATCGCTGCGCCTCCCCAGGCCAGAACGTCAGCAGCGGAAATACTAGTGCCGTGACCGCCAATGTTGCCTTTTGTCTGGTGGGGCGGATGTGGTTGTGGGCGACGGTGTCACAGGCTCCCGTCTGACGTGCCCGAGACGGCGACGCCGCCAAGCGGGTATACGGGTGCGCGAGACTGACCGCCCGGCTTGGGGGTGACGGCATTCCAGTCGGTGGCCCGCACCAGGCCCGGCGGGACCATTTCCAGCCCGGCGAAAAAAGAGGCCACCTCGTCCCAGGTGTGGTTGTAGGTGGTGGAGGCGCTGTATCCGTCCCGCATCCGGTGCCACTGGTCAGGATCGTCCATGCGGCCCGTGGAGATCACCACAGTGCTGCCTGCGGGCACCCGGGACACGTACCCGGCGACGATCGACTGTGCTTGCCCGGGCGGAAACTGATATCTCTATGATAGAAATATAGTATCAGTTAAGAGGATGGCGGCGGGGGAGGGTCCCAGCCATGGCAGAACGAACGAGCATCCTGCTCCGGCTCGACGCCACCGTGCATGACGCCCTGGCCCGGTGGGCCAGCGACGACCGGCGCAGCACCAACGCCCAGATCGACTACCTGCTCCGCCGTGCGCTGGCCGAGGCCGACCGCCTGCCTCCCTAAACCAGGATGCCCCGCCGCCGGGTTTGCGCCTCGTCTACTGCGCTCTTGCGCCATTGTCTGCGGCGTTTGTCCGGCCCGGCTAAACTTGCCATTCTCGGGGTTCTACGAGAGGCAGGAGATGTCACTAGCAGCGATATATAAGCGCCGTTCTGTGCGTATGGTGACTGCGACCAGCGCGGTGCTAATCTCAATGGCTGGCCTGGCCGCATGTTCGAGTTCGAGTTCGAATTCAGGCTCCGTGTCCGCCGGTGCCCCCATTACTGTGGGTGCGGACCTGCCGCTAACGGGTACCTTTTCCTTCTTCGGCGGCTACCAGAAATGGGGCTACACCCGCGCCGTCAGTCAGGTCAACGCCCGTGGCGGCATCCTGATCGGCGGCAAGAAGCACCAGGTGAGGCTGGTCATCCTGGATGACGCTTCCAACCCCACCACGGCTACGTCCAACGTCCATAAGCTGATCAGCAATGATCGAGCCGTCGCCGTCCTGGGCTCGTGCACGCCGCCCATGGTTACCCCCGGAGCGGTGGTCGCCGAGAAAAGCGGCGTCCCCATGGTGACCGGTTGCGACCCGATCGCGACCTTCGAAGCTACCGGGCCGTGGAAGTGGGTTTGGGACCTCTTCTTCGACGACCCCGATCTGGCCGTGCTTCCGTTCCAGACCATGCAGACGTACCGCTCGGCGACGAACAAGAAGGTCGCCATCCTGTACTCCCAGGATCCCGACGGTGACGAGGTGGGGGGCGCGCTCTGGCCCAAGGACGCCAAGGCGTTCGGAGATCACGTGGTCGCCAGCATCAGCTTCCCTGACTCGGCGACCAACTTCGCGGCGGCGGTCGCGCAGGCCAAGTCGTCTGGTGCGCAGATCGCGCTGGTGGACTGTGACACCCCGCAGGCCATCGCGATCCGGCAGCAGATGGCCGCGAGCAACTACACGCCGAAGGTGCTTGACATCGAGAAGGGCTCCGAGCCCTTCGGGTACTCGCAAGCGCTCAAAGGGCTCGCGTCGGGGACGCTGGTCGGGGGGTATTGGTCACCGACCCTTCCGTTCCCGGGCGCGGCCGCCCTCGCGGCTGCCTACCAGAAGGAAACCGGGAACGCTTACAGCCAGCACATCGCCGATAGCTATGCCGCGGCGCAGGTCCTGCTGCAGGCGATCGCCCGCGCGGGCAGCACCTCGAACACCGCGATCAACAACGCGATAGGCCAGACGAACGGGATGTTCGTCGTCGGGCGGATAAATTTCGCGGGCTCGGACTTGGCGCACGCCGCGGCGCTGGGGGTGGTCGAGCTGCAATGGCAGAACGGCAAGACGGTGGAGGTGTGGCCGAGGAACACCGAACAGGACCCGTTCCTGTTCCCCGTTCCGCTGCACTGAACTGGTGAGCAGGGCCGGCTCGCCGTCAGCCGGCCCTGCTCACCAGCTGGCCTTGCTCA
>Ga0335085_10001553_pt1 | contig 47567 bp, 39 predicted proteins | sample Lox_Sample_45_FD_206712 | JGI IMG/M metagenome (GOLD analysis project Ga0335085, IMG submission 206712) | Soil microbial communities from Loxahatchee National Wildlife Refuge, Florida, United States - Lox_Sample_4.5 | ecosystem: Environmental > Terrestrial > Soil > Wetlands | place: USA...
CCATCCTCGCCCTCCGCTGCTGCCATCTCAACGGCAGGTTCGAGGACTATTGGGCGGGTCGCCAAGCGGCGTGACTTCCACTTTTATGTCGCGCACCCGCTAGCCGCGAGCGTTTTCGGCTACGGCCATGTCGTGCTTCGCTTGCATATTCATCCACATGTGGGCGGACGTGCCGAAATGGCGGGCGAGCCGCAGGGCTGTGTCGATCTCGACATTGTGGGCGACCCCATCACGCCGTTCGAAACAAATCTCCTTTCAAGGCCTCAAGGCGAAGATCTGGCAACCGCAGACCGGAGAGCGATGCCGCCGCGTCCCCTAGGCCGAAGAGGATATTCTTGATCTGGAGGAGGAGAACGACACAATGCGGAAGCTATTTATTAAACTGCTGAAAGGCGGGTCCGCGCTTAAGGTCGTGGAGAGTACGAGTCCGGCCCAACAGAGCCGCGTTGGTGAGATATCGCAGTCGTCCATTCGCGTTCTGCCTCCGCCGTCGAATAACTAGGTAGGCACAGCCGTTTCATAATTCTGCTCTCAGATCACAAGGATTGCGCGAAAATGCACCTTTGGAGGTTACGATCCGGTGAAGATCGAAGATAATCATAAGCACCACGGCGCGGCGCTCACGCAGATTGTTGAGTGTCGAACATTCAAGGCGATCAATGTGCTTGAAATTAGCGGCAAGCACACGGCAGGCGCGTTCATCGTGAACAATGACATCGCGGTTTACATGAAAACCGACGCTGTCGGCCCGAGCAAGGGGCGGTGGCCCGAATTCAAGTTCACCTTCTCGGCGAAGAACGTCCGCGAAGTCGATGAGCTGATCGGTCGGAGCAATCCACAGCTCAAAGTCTTCATTGTTCTCGTCTGCTGGCAGGCCAAAGAGATTTGCGTGATTTCCGGCGCTCAGTTCGATGAGATGGTTGTAGCCCGCACTAATGCCAACGGCGGTCCGGAGAAGAACTACCAGATACTTGTACAAGTGCTCGGTGGAAAATGGTTCAGCGTTTATATGAACACGCCGCATCGCAGGGGCCTGCCACTTGCCCAGAAGAAAATTCCGCGCCGTGACTTCCCCAAGCGCATTTTCGAGGCGTGAGATTGCCGCGCACGACAGGCATACGATAAATTTGTAACCGCGGCCAACGCAGCCAAACCGCATTTTTCAATAACCTGCGCGAAATCAACGGCCGTGCACGTTCAAATCCCACCGGACCCACCGTCGCGAATTACACGGCACCGCAGCCAACTTACGGTAGGGACTCCTCTATGGACAGATGAGGGGGCGTCAAAGCCCGATCAACCAACATTTAGCGGACTACCAGTAAAGTTACTGTTGTCGTATCAATGAAAATTGTGCGACTCCGCCGCGGCCCCCGCGCGTAGCGCCTCCACGCGTCCCACTTTCACCGAAATCACTCCATCCAGATTCTGCAGCACGCCGTCGATCAATAAAAACGGCTCGCCAACCACGATCAACTTATAACGCTCGTAAGTTGGCGGCGTGATGATGGCGTTCATGACTCCGGTCTCGTCTTCCATGCTCAGAAACACGAAGCCTTTCGCGGTTCCGGGCCGTTGCCGCACGATCACCGATCCAGCGATCCGTACCAGGCGTCCGTCCGGAACATGCGCCAGTTGCGCGGCGGGAGTCACTCCCAAGGCCTGCATCTCCGCGCGCCGGTAGGCCATGGGATGCCTGCCGATGGTCACGCCCGTGCCGCGAAAATCGGAGGTCATCCGTTCTTCCACCGTCATGCGCGCGAGCGGCGAAGTGCGCTCCACCGATTCGAGCGGCTCAAGCAGCGGACCCACCGGCCGCACCGCGCGCTCGGCCATCCACAACGCATCGCGCCGATGGATCTGCCGCAGCGGATTCAGCGCGCCCACTTCCGCCAGCATCTGCAGCTCGTCTTTGCGCAGCTCCGGGACGCGCAGCGCCAGGTCGTCCACGCTGCTGAATGGCCGCGCGGCCCGCACGCGCAGGATGGCTTCGGCAGCCTGTTGGCGCAAGCCGCGCACGTAACGCAATCCCAGGCGCAGGCATTGCGTCTGCACGATTTCGATGGTGCACGGCCAATCGGATTTCGTCACATCCACGGGCAGCACGCGCAGGCCGTGCCGCTGCGCATCTTTAATCAGAATCGACGGATGATAGAACCCCATCGGCTGATTGTTCAGCAGCGCGGCGGTGAACGCCGCCAAATAATGACACTTCAAATAGGCGCTAGCATAGGCGATCATGGCGAAGCTGGCCGCGTGCGATTCCGGAAATCCGTACAGCGCGAACGAAGTAATCGACAGCACAATTTGATCCTGCACCGCGCCCGAAATGCCGTTGCGCTGCATGCCCGCGCGTAGCTTCGCCTCGATGTCGCGCATGCGCTTTTCCGAGCGCTTGAATCCCATGGCGCGGCGCAATTCCTCGGCCTGCCCGCCCGTGAATCCAGCCACGATCATGGCCATGCGCAGCAACTGCTCCTGAAACAGCGGCACGCCCAGCGTCCGCCGCAGCACCGGTTCAAGCGAGGGATGCAGATAGTCGGCCGCTTCGCGCCCCTGCCGCCGCCGTAAATAAGGATGCACCATCTTACCCACAATCGGCCCGGGCCGGATGATGGCCACCTGCACCACGATGTCGTAAAAGCGCGCGGGCCGAAGGCGCGGCAGGCACGACATCTGCGCGCGGCTTTCCACCTGGAACATGCCGATGGTGTCGGCCTTTTGTAACGCGCCATACACGGCCGGATCGTCCGCCGGCAGATGCGCCAGATCGACTTCCTCGCCGTACGATTCGCGGACGCGCACGATGCACTCTTCGATGGCCGCCAGCATGCCGAGCCCCAGCAGATCGACCTTGATGATGCCCATGTCCGCGCAATCTTCTTTATCCCACTCGACCACCACGCGGCCGGGCATGGTGGCCGGCTCCAGCGGCACCACGGAATCGAGCTGGCCCTGGCAGATCACCATGCCGCCGGAATGCTGGCCGAGATGCCGAGGCAGATCCTGCACGGCCTGGTACAGCTCCAGAAATTTGCGCACGCGCGGATTCGCAACATCCAGATCGGCGTCGCGGAAATGGCGCTCGGGCGTGTCGTTGGGGTCTTTCCATTCCCAGGCGCGCACCAGGCTCGACAGGCGGTCGAGCGACGCGATCTCAAAGCCCAGCGCTTTGCCCACCTCGCGCGCCGCCGAGCGCCCGCGATAGGTGATCACGTTGGCCGTCATGGCCGCACCCAGTTTGCCGTATCGCTCGTAGACGTGCTGGATGACGCGCTCGCGTTGATCGCCGCTAGGCAGGTCGATATCGATATCCGGCCATTCGCCGCGCTCTTCGGAAAGGAAGCGCTCGAACAGCAGCTCCATGCCCACCGGATCGACCACCGTGATGCCCAGCGCGTAACACACCGCGCTATTGGCCGCCGAACCGCGCCCCTGCGCCAGGATGCCGCGATCGCGGCAGAAATTCACGATGTCCCAGACGATCAGAAAATAGCCCGGCAGTTTCAGCTTTGCGATCATGGCCAGTTCGCGCTCGATTTGCAGCCGCGCTTTTTCGTGATACGGCTGATAGCGCAGCCGCGCGCCTTCGTCGGTGCGCTTGCGCAGGAACGAATCCATGGTCTCGCCTTCGGGCACCGGATAGCGCGGGAATTCGTAGCCCAGGTCGGCCAGCGTGAATTCCAGGCGCGCGGAAATTTCCACGGTTTGCACGATGGCTTCCGGCACATCGGCGAACAGTCGCGCCATCTCCGCCGCGGATTTCACGTAACGCTCGGCATTGGGCGAGAGCAGACGGCCGGCGGTTTTGAGCGTTACTTTTTCGCGCACACAGGTGAGCACGTCGAGCACTTCGCGCTGCCGCGGTTGCGCGTAGCAAACACCGTTGGTCGCGACCAGCGGAATGCCCATGCGGCGCGCCTTCTCGATGACGGCCTGGTTGCGGGCTTCTTCGTGGCGGTGCATGTGGCGCTGCAATTCGGCATAGAGATTGTGCCGGCCGAAGATGCCGGCCAGCGTTTCGTCGATATCGGGTGTGATGCAAATCAGGCCGCGCGAGAATTCGGCGATCTCATCGAGCGTAGCGGCGCCTTCGCCTTTTTTGGCGCGCAGCTTCATGCGCGTCACCAGGCGGCAGAGATTTTGATAGCCCTCGCGATTGGCGCACAGCAGCGGATAGCGTTTGCCGTTGGTGCAGGTGATTTCCGACCCGATGTGCGCGCGCATGCCGATTTTTTTCGCCGCCATGTGGAAGCGCGGCGCGCCGTAGACGCCGTCGCGATCGAGCAGCGCCATGGCCGGCATGCCCAGATCGTGACCGGCTTCCACCAGGTCTTCGGGCACCGACGCGCCTTGCAGGAAGCTGAACGCCGAGCGGGCGTGCAGTTCCACGTAGGCATCAGTCATAGCTGCCCTCCACGAACCAGCGGCCCCGCTCGCTATAAATTCTGTAAAGCGCGCCATCGCTCAGCGCGACGTCCCACTCATCGCGCGCCCAGGGATCGTTTGTCCACCAGTCGCCGGATGTGCGCCAGGGTCCCGCGGAGGCCACCACCTGACCACGCACGCCTTCCGCCTGTACATGCACCGGCTGTCCGGCCGCCATCTGAACGCGCGCGGCGCGCGGCGGACGGATCGAGCGCATGGGCTGCGCTCCGGCGACTTGCAACCCTGCGGATGCGCCCAGCGGCCGCGGCAACATTTGAAATGCTCCGGGACGATGCGTATCGAGCAGCGCGGGCGATCCCACGTTTCTCTCGCCGACCAGCGATTTTAGGCGCGCCAGCGTCAGCTCCAGTTTTTCCGGCTCGGGCGCGACAGGCACGAACAGCCCGTTCTGCGCGGCGCGCGGCCTGGCAGGCTCGGCGGCGAGCCACACCTTCACCACCGGTGCCGATGGTGGATGCGCGGCCAGGTCCAGATCGAGCAGCTTCAGGAAGGCCTTGGTATCGAGCATGGGGACAGGAAAGCGCAGCGTACGCGCATGCTCGCTGCCGATTTCGAGCTTCAGCCGCAGGCGCAGTTCGTTGGTCGCGAAGCCGTATGAAGCCAGGCGCGCGCGCAAACCGCTCAACAGGCGCGCGAGCACGAACATCAGCGGCTCACGCAACTCCAGCGGATATTCCAGCTCGGATTCCTCTTCAAAATGGAGCGGCTCTTCTACCGGAACGAGCGGCCGGTCGCCCGCGCCGCGTGCCAGCTTGTGCAGGTGTAGCCCCTCGGGACCGAGCCGCTCAGCCAGTCCCAATTCTGGCAGCATGGCTAGATCGCGAAACCGCCGGATGCCCCAGCGCTCCAGCGTTTCGAGCATCTCCGGAGTAGGATCGAGCAGCGTGAGCGGCAGGCTGCCCAGGTACTTGGCTTCATCGCCGTAGGGCACCACGTTCACGCCCTGGAAGCCGCGGGCGGCGTGCACCGCCGTATCCAGATTCGCTGCGATCGCCACGCTGGCCTGGATGCCGCGCTCGGAGGCGCGCCGCGCAATGGCCGCCGCGATCTGCTGGGGCAGGCCGTGGATGCGCTCCAGGCCATCGGCATCGAGCGCGACGGTATCCGCGGCGGTCTGCTCCACTTGTGGCGAAAATTCCTGCGCCAGGCGCAGCAGAATATCCGCATCACCGGGCGTGGCATGGATCGCCGCAAACATGGCCGTTTACCATCGCGAGTCAAAGGCAGCCGTCAGGGCCGGCACGGGCTTGCGCCGGTCCACATGCACGCGGATGCCGCGCAGCAAGCGCGAGCAACCCGGCACGCCGGACCATGCCGATTTTTCGCGCCGCATTTCGAGCGTGAGCGAGGCGCAGGTCTTGGCTTGCGGTTGCTGTTCGACAACCAGCAGCGCTGTAGGCGTATGCTCCACCGCGCGGCGCAGCCGGAACCAGGAAGTCATCGAGATGCGGCGCGCGGTGGCGACGGGCGTATCGGCCAGATCCATCACCACTAGGCCGAATCCGCCGCCCTGCACCAGCAGATCCACGGCCTTCAGCGCGTGTTCGGCGCGTCCGCCGCAGCGCACCCACAGCAGCCGGTCGAGCCGCACGCCCACAGCCGCGGCCGATACAGGATCGAATGCGTCGCTCGCGTCCACCAGCGCGCAGACGTTGCCGTGATCGGTGGATTGCGCCAGCGCCGAGAGCATCAGGCTGGTGCGGCCCGACGACGATGGTCCGTAGACTTCGGTCAGACAGCCTTGCGGCAGGCCGCCGGCGAAGGCATCGATTGGCGCGATGCCGGTGGGGCAGGCTTCGGGCGCTTGCGTCTTGAATACGAAATCGCGACCGAACGCTACGGCTGTCATTTTCGCCTTTTGTTCGCCTGACTCGATTTTTACAGAATGACGGCCGCGTGTCAAGATTCCGCTACACTGAAACCTATGGGCATCGCCATCACGCAAGTGGACGCGTTCACCAACAAGCCGTTCGCGGGCAATCCCGCGGCGGTGTGCATTCTCCCCAAGGCGCCCGCGGAAAGCTGGATGCAGGACGTGGCGCGCGAGATGAACCTTTCGGAAACCTCGTTCCTGGTGCCGCAGGACGGCGGCTACAACCTGCGCTGGTTCACGCCCGCGGTAGAAGTCGACCTGTGCGGGCACGCCACGCTCGCCAGTGCGCACGTGCTTTGGGAAGAGGGACACTTGCCCGCCGATGCGCAGGCGCGCTTCCACACACGCAGCGGTTTGTTGCTGGCCGACCGGCGCGGCGAATGGATCGAAATGGATTTTCCTGCCAAGCTCGAGACCGCCGCCGAACCGCCCGCGGATCTGGCCGCGGCGCTGGGATTGAAACCGGTCTACGTGGGCCGCAACCAGTTCGACTACCTAGTGGAGGTGGAATCGGCCGAGGCGTTGCGCAGCGCGCGACCGGACCACGGCGCGCTGCGCAAATTGCCGGTGCGCGGCATCATCGTCACGGCGCGTTCCGATACGCCGGAATTCGATTTCATCTCGCGCTTCTTCGCGCCGGGATCGGGCATCGACGAAGATCCCGTGACCGGATCGGCACACTGCTGCCTGGGACCGTACTGGAGCAAACGATTGGGCAAGACCGAATTCGTCGCCTACCAGGCTTCACCGCGCGGCGGCGTGGTGCGCGTACGCTGCGTCGGCGATCGTGTGCTGCTGGGCGGCCAGGCGGTGACAGTGCTGCGGGGGGAATTGACAGATTGACGCGAGGTAGTTAGTAGGGAGTTTGGCGCGCTTTCATAATCCGCTCGACAAGGCGGTGAACCATTGTCGAGGGGTTAGATCCAACGGTGCCGCGCGAAACATGCCATTTTTCGAGACCTTCTGCGCGCTGATGAGCTTCTGGATACTTCGGGCGCAGGATCTCATAACTCAGCCGTTTCTCATATCCCGGCATGTGGCTCTTGCATAGATGCTGCACCTTTGCACGATCGATATGCGCGCTCTGATCCTGAAAGTGGAGGAGCGCCCACAATTCAAAGCAGGGGTTCGAGATCGCCAGTTTAATGTCATTAGCCCGAGCCTGTTGTTTCGCTTCAGGAACTAATGGATGTTCATCGATATCGAAGACGCACCAAACTTCGTCGTACTTCAGATTGTCGTCCTTTTGCTTGATTGCGTCGCGGTTCGCCTGATTCTTCAACGAAACCGCACGTTTGACCACTGTCTTGGGCGTGCCGCCAGGCTCGATTTGCAACTCGATCAGGCTCCGCTCGATATGCCGGACATCCTGGAAGTAACAAGGTTCGGTAACAGTCCCCTCGCAGACAACCAGAAATCGTGGCTTCGGTTGAATGCGCGCTGGGCGGCGGCGCAGCGCGTCACTTCTTTTCACTATTGCCGCCTGAGCGCGCTGTGAGAATGTCAGAGTTGATGAATGGTATAGCGCCGTAACGCCCATGAAGATATCCAGTCTCCAGGTTCTCTTGGCGTTGCGGCTTGTACTCCGTCAAGGGGTACAAGTGGCTGCTTCCAGAGTTGTCCTTTTCCGTAAACCAGATCTCATCGCGTCTGAGCAGTCCGCTTCCCAACAGATTGGTATCGTGGGTATTGAAGATAAGCTGAGCGTTTCGGGGGTTAGTCTCCGGGCTGACAAACATGCGTATAACCTCAAGGGCAATAAGTGGATGTAAGCTCGTATCTAATTCGTCCACCCAGAGTGTCCCGCCATTCCTCAAGAGCCGTACGATCGGTCCGAGAAGTGCCAAATATGCAAGAGTTCCACCTGATTCCTGCTCATTTTCAAATGGTATCTTGCGATCTCCTATGCGATGCAACAAGCGAACTACCTTACGCTTTTCCGAGATTTCCTGTGGTTTGAAACCAATCGGCAACTGCGACGTGACTAGGTCTATCACCTTCATACCTAGTTCTCCCCAAGGCAATTCCTCAATAGCCAGTTCGGCAATGCCAAGATCGGCATGTCTCAGCAACCCCAAAACCGCAGCTCGGTCTGTTTCGTCTAGTTCTGTGAGCTCTACGATCCTGTATGTTCGTCCGAACAGCGCCAGGTGGCCGATGATGGAGATCGACTCGGAGAACCACTCGAAGATCGGCAACAATGCCTGGTGATTGTTCTGCGCGGCAACTGACAGAAATAGGCTGTTCCTACGCACGAATCCTTCGATCGCCTTATTCTCGCCGGGCATCCTGGCGCCGAAAAAAATTGGGCCACCCTCGTCCCTCTTGAACCATACCTGCTTCTTTCCCTTCGGGTAAACATAGAGCCATTCTTGGAGGATGGCCTGCGAATTGGCGACAAATCCGTATTGGCGCCTAATGCCCGAAAGCAAAAAATCTACGGAGAACTCGGAAGGCACCGCAGGGTCGTTGCCGGCAAAAGGTTCAACCGCAATCCGTTGATCAGGCTGCCAAGCCGTATGCGAGAACCTTACCGCATTCGCCATGAACTCGAAGGCCTTGACAACCGCGGTCTTGCCCGAGGCGTTCGCCCCATAAATCGCCGCAACTGGCAACACGTGCTCTCCAAGGCCGGGCGGGCTGAAGACCCCGTCTGGGGAATCGACTTCCGGGCTCGCAATGAGGGACAATTCCTGCTCGCTTCGAAACGACCGGAAATTCGAGAATCGAAACTTGAGGAGCATGGCGAACGTTCTGAGCATCATCTTCGCACAAAATCGTCTCCATTCCGCCCGGGAACCGCCGCCCCACACCCGACGCACGCCACAATCCAAAGCTGTGGTATCCTATATCCGTAACCAAAACGAGATAAAGAGAAGACAAGGAGCAACCACTCAAGCATGGCACTGGCGACTGACGTAAAGCGGCAAGTAATCACCCGGAATCAGCGTGGTAAGGCTGATACAGGATCGCCGGAGGTGCAAATCGCCCTGTTGAGTGAGCGCATCACGCAGCTTACGGAGCATTTCAAGACCCACCAGAAAGACCACTCGTCCCGCAAGGGTCTTCTGACCTTGGTCGCGAAGCGGCGCCGCCTGCTGCGTTATTTGCGGGATACCAGTCCGGACCGCTACAAGTCGCTTCTGCAAAAGCTCGGCATCCGCCGTTAGCTTGGTCCCTTCGGTAGGGGCCGCGTCGTCCTGTCAACTCCAGTCTCATTGGACCGGTTATCGAACCGGTCAGATACTGCATTGGCCCGGCTCAAATCCGCGGCTGAGGTTGGAGAGTAAATAATGTCACACACAGTTGCAATCGATCTGGGAGGCCGCCAGATCACCCTCGAAACGGGTCGTATGGCCAAACAAGCGAACGGCGCCGTGGTCGTTCGTTCCGGCGATTCCGTGGTGCTGGTCACCGCGTGCATGGCCGAAGAACCGAAACCGAATGCCGGTTTCTTCCCGCTGACCGTGGATTACCGCGAGTATACATATGCCGCCGGCAAAATCCCGGGCGGCTTTATCAAACGCGAGGGACGTCCCTCGGAAAAAGAAATCCTCACCAGCCGGTTAATCGACCGGCCGGTCCGTCCGCTCTTTCCCGAGGGCCTGCTGAACGAAACGCAGATCATCGCCATGGTGCTTTCGGCAGATCCCGAGCAGGACCCCAATTCGCTCGCCATCGTAGGGGCGGCGGCGGCCTTGGCTATCTCCGATATCCCGTTCTTCCATGTGCTGGGCGGCGTCCGCGTGGGCATGCTGAATGGCGGGTACGTCGCTAATCCGACATATTCCGAGGGCCGCGAGTCGAAGCTGAACATTATTGTCGCGGCTACCGAAGGCGGCATCGTGATGGTGGAAGCCGGCGCGCAGCAGGCCTCGGAAGAGGAAGTGCTTGGCGCCATCGAATTCGGCCACGATTGCTGCAAGAAGATCGCCGCCGCCATCCATGAACTGGTGAAGCAGGTCGGCAAGCCCAAGCGCGTGTTCGAAGCGCCCGCGCTCGATCAGGCGCTCTATGAGCAGATTTCGGCCAAGGTGCGCGAGCCGCTTACCGACGCGCTCAACACGGAAAAGTACCCGAAGCTCGAGAGCTACGCCCGCGTTGCGGAGTTGAAGAAGCTGGCGGTCGAAGGCCTGCCCGAAGAGCAGCAGGATGAAGGCAAGAAGATTTACGACGCGCTGAAGGAGCGTATCTTCCGCGATGAGATGCTGAAGAACCATCGCCGTCCGGATGGCCGCGCGTTCGATCAGATCCGGCCCATCAGCATCGAGACCGGCGTGCTGCCGCGTACGCACGGCTCGGCACTATTTACGCGCGGCGAGACGCAGGCTCTGGTCACCGTCACGCTGGGCACCAAGGACGACGAGCAGCGCATCGAATTGCTGGAACCGGGCGAAGCTTCCAAACGCTTCATGCTGCACTACAACTTCCCGCCGTTCAGCGTGGGCGAAGTCGGCTTCATGCGCGGTCCGGGCCGCCGCGAGATCGGCCATGGTGCATTGGCGGAGCGCTCCCTGCTGTCCATGGTTCCGGCCGAGACCACGTTCCCGTACACGATGCGCGTGGTTAGCGACATCCTCGAATCCAACGGATCGAGCTCGATGGCCACGGTGTGCGGCGCTTCTCTCGCCCTGATGGATGCCGGCGTACCGATGCCGGCGCACGTGAGCGGCGTCGCGATGGGCCTGGTGAAGGAGGGTGACGAGTACGCCGTGCTCACCGATATCGCCGGCGCCGAGGATCACTATGGCGACATGGATTTCAAAGTTGCCGGCACGCGCGCGGGAGTCACCGCCCTGCAAATGGACATCAAGGTGCCCAACGTGACCGCAGCCATCATGCATGAGGCGCTCGAACAGGCGCGCCGCGGACGTCTCTTCATCCTCGACAAAATGGAGGCTGCCATCCCGCAGCCGCGCGCCAACATGTCGCAGTACGCGCCGCGTATTTACACCATCAATATCCCGACCGATAAAATCCGCGACGTCATTGGGCCAGGAGGCAAGGTGATCCGCGGGATCATCGAGCAGACCGGCGTGAAGATCGACGTGGAAGACGACGGCACGGTGCATGTCTCTTCGAGCGACGAAGCCGCCGCTAACAAGGCGCTGCAGATCATCGGCGACATTACGGCCGTGGCCGAGGTGGGTAAGACTTACCTGGGCAAGGTCGTCCGCCTGGTGGATTTCGGCGCGTTTGTCGAGATCTTCCCCGGCACCGATGGCCTGCTGCACATCAGCGAGATTGCCGAAAATCGCGTGCGCGAAGTGCGCGACGAGTTGAAGGAAGGCGACCAGATTCTGGTCAAAGTCCTGGCGCTCGAAGGCAACAAGATCAAGCTGAGCCGCAAGGCCGTCTTGCGAGAGCAGCGCGAAAAGCTCAAGAAGCAGCCGTAGACCAGTCGCCAACCGAATACGCACGGCAGTGGTATATTTGTCTTGCGCGAGTGAAGACATCTATCACACTGCCGGCCGAGTTATTAGCGATCATCGATCAGGTAAATCCAAACCGCTCAGACTTCATTGAGCGCGCGGCCCGCGCCTACCTGGCGCAGGCCGCCAAGACCAAGCGGGAGGCGCGTGACCGCGAAATCATCGAACATTGCGCGGACCGGCTGAACGCCGAGGCCAAGGACGTTCTGGAGTATCAGCGGATTCCATGACGCGAGGCGAACTCTACCTCGTGAAAAGGCCCGGAAAACAGGACCCCAGGCGCCAGCCTGTCTTCGTCAAAAGGGCTCAAATCAGAGTCCAGCATCCACTGCGATGAACTGATCAGCTTGCCAGAAAGTATGTTGACGCACTATGTGGGCAAGCTCAGCGAGCACCGGACGCGGGAGGTAAACCGTGCTCTCATGACGGCCCTCGAACTCGAGGATTTCGATTGATCCAGCCTCGCAGTCCGAAACGCCCGTGTATACTGAGGCTGTGAGCCGCCGCCTCCGCTCCGGTCTGGTCATCTTCGCCTTCTTCACCGCCAGCGGTTTGCTGATGTTCGGCTACCGCTACCTCGAGTACGTAGCCAACCGCGAGACGGTCTCGCCGTGGGATCCGTTCATCAACGAGGTGTTCAGCGGCGCCTGGATGGCTGCCCTGCTCTTTCCCCTGGTGCTGCGATTCGCGCGGCGCTATCCGGCCGCCGGCGCGCACTTCGCGCACCGCTTGCCCCTGCACATCGCCGGTATGCTGACTTACTCGGCGGTGCATACTTCGCTCAACTGGCTGATTCGCCTGGCGCTCTATCCGGTCTTCGGACTGGGCCGTTACGATTACGGCATCATGACCGCGCGTTACCCCATGGAGTGTCTTCATGACGTCGTCATCTACTGCCTCATGGTGAGCGGAATCTATCTGTTCGACCGCCAGATGCGCGCCGCGCAACTCGAAGGCAAGCTGGCCTCCGCGCGTCTCGAAAATCTGCGCCTGCAGCTTCAGCCGCACTTCCTGTTCAACGCGCTCAACACGATTTCCGCCGTGATGTACGAAGACCAGCGGCGCGCCGATGCCATGATCTCGCGCCTGAGCGATCTGCTACGCTCCACCATCACCGATTCCGAAGCGCAGGAAGTGCCGCTCGAGCGCGAGATCTCCACGCTCGAGTTGTACCTCGACATCATGCGGCAGCGCTTCGAAGACAAGCTGCAGGTCGATCTCGACGTCTCGCCGGAGGTCCGGCAAGCGTTGGTGCCGCACCTGGTTTTGCAGCCGCTGGTTGAAAACTCCATCAAGCACGGCATCGATCCCCGTTCGCACGCGGTCACGGTGCACGTCACCGCCGACCGTTCCAACGGCAGCACCCGCCTGCGCGTGCGCGATCACGGCCCAGGCATGCCGCAGGGACACGTCCGCAAGGGCACTGGCATTTCGAACACCGCCGAGCGTCTGGAAAAACTCTACGGCAACGATCATCGTCTCGAGTTCGAGAACTGCGCCGACGGTGGACTGGCGGTGACCGTCGCGGTGCCCTTCCACACCTGATGCGCGTGCTGATCGTCGACGACGAGCCGCCCGCGCGGCGCAAGGTCCGCCGCTTTCTGGAGCGCGACCCAGAGCCGGTCGAGATCGCCGAAGCAGGCTCGGGCGAAGAAGCCCTCGCCGCCATTCGCAGCTTCGATCCGGATCTCGTGTTCATGGATGTGCAGATGCCCGGCATGGACGGCTTCGCGGTGCTCGAAGCCGTGCCGGCGCGCCGCTTTCATGTCGTCTTCCTGACCGCGCACGATCGCCACGCGCTGGATGCCTTCGAGGCCGAAGCGCTCGATTATCTGCTGAAGCCCGTCGACCCGGAGCGCTTCGAACGCGCCCTGGAACGCGCCCGGCAGCAGGTAGAACGGCACGCGCACAGTGGCCCGCCGCGATTCCTGAAGCGGCTGCTCGTGGAAAAAGGCGGCCGCGAGATCTTCCTGCCCGTCGAGCAGCTCGATTGGGCCGAAGCGGTCCGCAACAATATCGTGCTGCACGCCGGCCGCGAGACCTACACCATTCGCGAGACGCTCGAAAACCTCACGCGCCAGCTCGATCCCGAACAGTTCGCGCGCATCAGCCGCTCCGCGCTCATCAACCTCGATAGCGTGAAGGAGATGCAGCCATGGTTTCACGGCGAGCGGCGCACCATTCTGAAGGACGGCACCGAGCTGACCTGGACCCGCCGCTTCCGGGCCGCATCGTCCCGCGAATAAGCCCGTTCGTCCCAGTTGTGTTGGTTTTTCGCGCGGCGCCGGCGAGAATCGGAACATGCGCTCTATCGCTCTTGCGTTGTTATTCGCAGCGAGCCTGCCGGCCGGGGACAACGGTTGGCCCGCTTATGGCCACGATCCCGGCGGCACGCGCTATTCGCCGCTCAAGCAAGTAACTCGCGCCAATGTGGCGCAGTTGAAAGTCGCGTGGACTTATCATACCGGCGCGCTCCAGCCCGAAACGCGCCTCAACGAAAAGGCCGCGTTCGAAGCGACCCCCATCCTCGTCGACGGCACGCTGTACCTGAGCACGCCATTCAACCAGGTGATCGCGCTCGATCCCGGCACCGGCGGCGAGAAGTGGAAGTTCGATCCGCATGTCCTGCGCACGCACGATTATTCCGAGGTGAGCTCGCGCGGCGTAGCGGCGTGGACCGACGCACACGCCGCCAAGAGCGCACCGTGCCGGCTGCGCATCTTCGAAGGCACCATCGACGCGCGCCTGCTGGCGGTCGATGGCCGCACGGGCAAACCGTGCGCGGATTTCGGCGACGGCGGACAAGTCGATCTCACGCAAGGCGTCGACTATCAGAAGCAGTATCGCGGCAATTACGAAGTGACCTCCGCGCCTACCGTCGTTGGCGACGTGGTGATCACCGGCTCGTCGATCGGCGATAACGCCGCCGTCAGTCTGGAGCGCGGCGTGGTGCGTGGATACGATACGCGCTCGGGCAAGCTGCTGTGGACGTGGGATCCAATTCCATGGGCCGAGCATCAGAAAGTCCGCACCGGCGCGGCGAACGCGTGGTCCACCATCGCAGCCGACGAGAAGCGCGGCCTGATCTTCGTGCCGACGGGCAGCGCCAGCCCGGATTATTACGGCGGCGAGCGTCCGGGCGACGATCGCTGGGCGAACTCCGTCGTAGCGCTCAAAGCATCCACGGGTGAATTTGTTTGGGGCTACCAGGTGGTGCATCACGACCTGTGGGATTTCGACGTGGCCTCCGAGCCGGCGCTGATCGAGTTTCGTGGCAAGCCGGCCGTGGCGGTGACCACTAAAATGGGCAACGTCTTCGTGCTCGATCGCGAGACCGGTAAGCCGCTTTCGACCGTCGAAGAGCGCGCCGTACCCAAGAGCGACATCCCAGGTGAAGATGCCGCGCCCAGCCAGCCGATCCCAGAGTGGAGCGCCATGGTGCCGCAACGATTGACCGAAGCGGATGCCTGGGGAGCGACGCCCGAGATGCGCAAATGGTGCCAGGAGAAGATCGCCTCCTACCGCAACGACGGCATGTTTACACCGCCCACATTCAAAGGCACCATCTCGTTCCCCGGCAATATCGGCGGCGTGAATTGGGGCAGCGCCGCGTGGGACCCGGTACGCAATGTCCTGATCGCCGATACGAACCGCGTCGCGGCCGTGGCCGAACTGATCCCGCGCGCCGAGATGATGCAGGCCCGCGAGAAAACCGTCGAGATGGCCTGGCGCGGCGAATTCGCGCCGCAGCGCGGCACGCCGTACGGCATGCATCGCGATTGGCTGGTGTCGCCATCGGGCCTGCCCTGCAACGCGCCGCCATGGGGCGCCGTGGTGGCCTTCGATCTGAACACTGGAAAGCTGCGCTGGCAGGCGCCTCTCGGAAGCTTCGGCAAGGGCGCGCCGCCGGGTGCGCTGAACCTGGGCGGCCCGATCGCCACGGCCGGCGGGTTGATCTTCACCGCCGCCGCGCTCGATCCGCACATTCACGCTTTCGATTCGGACTCGGGCAAAGAGGTGTGGACCCAGGAATTGCCGGCCAGCGCGCAATCGACGCCCATGACCTACGAATGGCGCGGCAAGCAATACATCGTCGTCTGCGCCGGCGGTCACGGCAAAATGAAAAGCAAGATGGGCGACTCGGTGGTGGCGTTCCGGCTGGAATAAAATGCGAACTTGGCCGGTTCTCTTTCGTATTTCATTTTTAGGGAACTGGCCATGCAAATCGCATCCGACCTCCGGTTTGCCTTCCGCAGCCTTGCGAAGACTCCTCTATTCACGGCGGTGGCCGTGCTCTCTCTGGCGCTCGGCATCGGCGCGAATACCGCCATCTTCTCGCTGATCGATCAGCTCATGCTGCGTCTGCTCCCGGTGCGCAATCCGGCCGCGCTCGTGCTGCTCGACAGCCACGGCAATCACCTGGGAAACACCCGCGGCCCCAACAGTTTTTCGTACCCCATGTACCGCGATTTCGCGGCCCAAAGCCGTGTGTTCAGCGGGATGCTGTGCCGCGTCACCGTGCCCATCGGCGTGAGTTTCAGCGGCCGCACAGAAAGGGTCGCGGGCGAGATGGTCTCGGGTAGCTATTTTGGCGTCCTCGGCGTGGGCGCCGCCTTGGGCCGCACCATCGCACCCGAAGACGACACCATCGCGCTGGGGCATCCCGTAACGGTGTTGAGTTACCGCTACTGGCAGTCGCGATTCGCCGCCAACCCGGCCATTCTCAATCAGACCGTAGTGCTGAACGGACACAACTTCACCGTGATCGGCGTCGCCGCGCGCGGATTTGACGGCATCGAGCCCGGCAGCGTGACCGATTTGTACGTCCCTGTCACCATGAAGGCCTGGATGACGCCCAACGCCGGCGGCATGGAGCAACTGGAAGATCGCCGCAGCGCATGGCTGCAGGTGATCGGGCGGTTGAAACCGGGCGTGACCCGGGCGCAGGCCAAAGCATCGATGCAGGTCCTGTTCCACCAGATCCTCGAACAAGAGGCCAAGGATCCGCAAATCGCGCACGCGTCCGAGTATGAACGCCGCCAGTTCCTGCGCTCCACCATCGATCTGCTGCCGGGCGCGGCGGGCCGCTCATTCCTCCGCGACCAGATGTCCGTGCCGCTCAAAGTTCTGATGGGCATTGTGGCGCTGGTGCTGCTGATCGCTTGCGGCAACGTGGCCAACCTGCTGCTGGTGCGCGCCGCCGGACGACGGCGCGAAATCGCCGTGCGCCTGGCGATGGGCGCCAACCGCTGGCGCATCATGCGTCAATTGCTGGCCGAAAGTGTGCTGCTCTCGTTCAGCGGCGGACTGGCCGGTGTGGCGGTGGCCTATGCGGGCACGCGGGCGCTACTCGATTTCCTGCCGCAGGATTCCGCCTCTCTGGGCCTGGCGGCCAGCCCGGATGCGCGCGTGCTGCTATTCAATTTCGCGGTCGCCCTGGTGACCGGCTTGCTCTTCGGCCTGGCGCCCGCGGTGCAGTCGGCCAATGCCGACGTGGCCTCCACGCTCAAGAGCGAAACGCGCGGGGTGGCGGGCGGGCACGCGCGCTTGCGCCAATCGCTGGTGGTGGCGCAAGTCACGCTGTCGCTACTGCTGCTAATCGGCGCCGGCTTGTTCCTGCGCAGCCTGCGCAATCTGCGCGATGCCGGCCCCGGATTCCCGTCGAACCACCTGATCGTCTTCACGCTCGATCCTTCCTTGAACGGCTACAACGCACCGCGCAGCCTGGCCTTCTTCCGCGAGTTGGAACGGCATCTGGCGGCCACACCCGGCGTGCAATCTGCAGCGATGGCCATGCAGCCGATCATCGAAAGCCAAGACTGGGAGAGCAACCTCAACGTGGAAGGCTATACGGCAAAGCCCGGCGAGAATATGGACGACCAGATGAACGTGGTGACACCGGGCTATTTCGCCACGCTGGGCGTACCGCTGGTGGAGGGCCGCGACTTCAACGATCGCGATACCGGCTCCATCCAGCATCGCGGAATTCCGTTCCGCATTCCCAATGTGGTGGTCGTGAACGACGTGTTCGCCAGGCACTACTTCGGCAACCGCAGCCCCATCGGCAGGCATCTCGGATTCGGCACCGAGCCGGGCAACGCGGCGGACATGGAGATCATTGGCGAGGTGCCGGCATTCAAGCACCGCGGCATCCGCGATGCCCGCGTGCGCCAGGTCTTCATGCCGTCTGCCGGCCTTCCCGTGGTGCGCGACATGACCACCTACGTCCGAACTTCCGTGCCGCCGAGCCAGGCGTTCCACATCATCCGGCACGCGGTGGCGAGCCTCGATCGCGACCTGCCGGTGTACAACCTGCGGACGCTCGATAACGTTATTGACGCGTCGCTGCTGAACGAGCGGCTGGTGGCCAGCCTTTCCGCGCTATTCGGCGTGCTGGCTACGCTGCTGGCGGTGATTGGGCTCTACGGCGTGATGGCGTACACGGTGGAGCAGCGCACGCGCGAAATCGGTATTCGCATGGCCGTGGGCGCGCAGAGCCGCAACGTGCTGTGGCTGGTGATGCGCGACGCCGTCACGATGATCGCCGCCGGCTTCCTGATCGGCCTGCCCGCTGCGTGGCTGGCATCGAAGCTGGTCGCGAGCCTGCTCTACGGGATTGAGCCGCACGATCCCGCCGTCATTGCGGCGGCCATGTCCGTACTCGCGTGTGTGGCGCTGCTGGCAGGTTATGTTCCGGCCTTGCGTGCCTCGCGGATCGATCCGCTGCGCGCCCTGCACTACGAGTAACTATCCGCGCGGCACGATGCGGATCGACGTAGCCTTCACGGCCGCGATCACCTGCTCGCCTTCGCGCAGACGCAGTTCTTCCTCGGATTGGCGTGTGACCACGGCCGTCAGCCGGAATCCGCAATCGAGCACAATGCGGGCCAGCGGACCTTCGGCGATCACCGAGACGATACGTGCCGGCAGGTGATTGCGCGCGCTGGTCGGATTCGGCGATGTGTTCCGCTCGATGGTCACGCTCTCGGCGCGGATGCACGCGAACACGTCGCGGGCGGCGTCCGCCGCATCCACCGCCGTCAAGCGCGATTGCGCGATCTCGATCGTCATCAGGCCCGCGCTACGCGCGATTACGTGCGCAGGCAAGATCGTTTCCACACCCACGGCTTCGGCGATCTCGGCGTCCGCCGGCCAATCGAACACGCTCCCGACCGGACCGGCCTGGCGCAGCTTGCCGCCGATCATGATGGCGATCGAATCGCCGAGCGCCAGCGCTTCAGTACGGTCGTGCGTCACGACGATGGCGGGCATTTGCAAGCCCGAGAGCAACTGGCGCAGTTCACCGCGCAGGCGCAGGCGCGCGGGCGCATCGAGCGCGGAGAGCGGCTCGTCGAGTAAGAGCAGGCGCGGGCCCGCCGCCAGCGCGCGCGCCAGCGCCACGCGCTGCAATTGCCCGCCCGAGAGCTGCGACGGATAGCGCCCGGCGAGTTCGCGCAAATCGAAGCGCTCGAGCAAGCCGCCCAGATGCGCGCCGCGCGCGCCGTGCGCCACGTTGCCGCGCACCGTGCGATGGGGAAAGATCGCGTAATCCTGCGACAGGTAGCCGGCGCGGCGCTGTTGCGGCGGCAGGTTCACGCGCCGCGCATCGTCATACCACACCGCATCGCCGCAGCGGATCGATCCGGCGTCAGGACTCTCCAGGCCGGCGATCATGCGCAGCACGGTGGTCTTCCCCGCTCCGGATGGTCCAAACAAAACCAGCACGCAATGTTCGCCGAGCGGCAGGCGCAGCGCCGCGCTGATCTCCGGTCCGCCCGCAAAGCGCTTGCGGACGTCGACCGTCAGTTCATCGGCCATACGGCCCACACCCTCCGCCGCAATCCGTAGGTGGCCGCCAGAACGCAGAACGAGATCCCCAGCAGCAGCAGGGACGTGTTCAGCGCGGCTTGGTAGTTGAGCGCCTGCACGTCGTCGAAAATGGCGATCGACACGGTGCGCGTGATGCCGGGCAGGTTGCCGCCCACCATCAGCACCACGCCGAATTCGCCCAGCGTGTGCGCGAACGCCAGGATCATGCCGGTGACGATGGCGGGCGCCGAGAGCGGAACAATCACGCGGAAAAATGTTGCGGCGCGCGAAACGCCCAGGCACCAGGAAGCTTCGATGAGGCGGCGGTCGACGGCCGCGAAACCCGCCGCAAACGGCTGCACGGCGAACGGCAGGCTGTAGAGCACCGACGCCACCAGCAAGCCTTGAAATGAGAACGGCAGCATGCCGCCGGTGAGCGTGGCGTAGAGTTTGCCCGCCGGGCTGCGCGGGCCGATGGCCACCAGGATGTAGAATCCCAGCACGGTGGGCGGCAGCACCAGCGGCAGCGCGATCAAGGCCTCCACCAGAAACTTCCACTTATGCAGCGAGTAAGTCAGCCAGTAAGCCGCGGGCAGGCCGATGGCCAACAGGATCACGGTGGTCCAGAATGACAGCCGCAAGCTCAGCCAGATCGCCTGCCACTCCATCTACTCTCCCGAGAATCCATATCGCTTCAGAATAGCGCGGCCTTCGGGGGCCAGCAGGAATGCGCGAAAGCGCCGCGCGGCATCCGCATCGCGGCTCCACTTCGGAATCGCGCCGCCTTGTTCGAGGCGCGGATAGGCCGAGGCAGGCACTTCCCAATAGCGGCCCTGGTTCGCTACGCCGGACGCCATCGCCAGCGACAGCGCCACGATGCCCACATCCGCTGCGCCGCTTTCCGCAAGCTGAAACGCCTGCGAGATGTTTTCGCCCATCACGATCTTGTCCTTCACGGCATCGTAGACGCCGAGTGAGTGAAGCGCCGCGTCGGCCGCGCGCCCGTAAGGCGCGTGCTGTGGATTGGCGATGGCGATGTGGTGCACCGCCGGCTGCCGCAGCGCGTCGATACCCAACTGCTCGACATCGATGCCGGACGAGCGGCGGGTCCACAGCACGATGCGTCCCACGGCGTAATTGAATTCGCTGCCTGGCAAGATCAGTCCCTGTTGCGCCAGCTTGTGCGGGTATTCGACGTCCGCCGAGAGAAATAGATCGAATGGCGCGCGATTCTGCAACTGCGCGTAGAACAGGCCCGACGAACCATACACGGGCTCGACTCTCACCTCGGGATGCGCGCGCGTATACGTTTGCACCACGTCGTCCAATGCGAAGCGCAGATCGGCCGCGGCGGCAATACGCAGCGAAGCCGGCCGCGGCGCGCAGGCCGTGGCGAGCAACGCGGCGGCCAGAAGAGCTGTGCGCATAACGGACATTGTCCTTTATAAATAACATGGCGCGGTGCCGCGGCGGTGCTATGCTGAGCGGGTGCCGCGCGCCTTCCTGATCGATACCGATACCGCTTCTGACGACGCCGTTGCGCTCATCATGGCGCTGCGCCACCCGGACGTGGACGTGCGCGCCATCACCATTGTGGCTGGTAACGTGCCCGTGGCGCAGGCCGCGCGCAACGCGCTTTACACCGCCGAACTTTGTGGCGCCGATGTGCCGGTATTCCCGGGTGCGAACCGGCCGCTGCTACGCGAGTACAGGCACGCGGAATGGTTTCACGGCAAGGATGGCCTGGGCGATCACGATTATCCCGCGCCTCGCCGCGCGCCCGAGCAGACGCACGCCGTGGATGCCATCATCGAGACGATCCGCGCGAATCCGGGCATCACGCTGGTAACTCTCGGACCGCTGACCAACGTGGCGCTGGCGGTCTCGCGCGCGCCGGATATCGTGAACGGTGTGGGCCGCTGCGTGATTATGGGGGGCGCGCCCTGCTGCGAGGGGAACGTCACGCCCGCGGCCGAGTACAACATTTGGGTCGATCCGGAGGCCGCGCGCATCGTGGTGCGATCGGGTCTGCCGATCGAACTGGTAGGCTGGCACCTGTGCCGCGGCGCGGCCGCACTGAATCCCGCCGATATCGAACATGTGTTGAGCTTCGGCACACCGCTCGCGCGCTTCGCCGTCGAATGCAACAGCACAGCCATGGCAGCCTATCGCGAGCAGACCGGCGAGATCGGCATTTCGCTGCCGGACCCTGTGGCGATGTCGATCGCGCTCGATCCATCGATCTGCACTTCGCGCAGCGCACATTACCTGGAGATTGAAACGACCAGCGAGTTGACGCGCGGCATGACTGTGGTCGACCGGCTGAACGTGGCGCGGAACGATCGCAACCGCGCGGTCTGGAGCCAGGCGCTCGCTGGCCGGAAGGCGGACATCTGCTGGACGATCGACGTAGCGCGCTGGAAGCAGTTACTGTGGGGCAGCCTCGCAGGCTGCGCGGGTCCCCAGGACCCGCCTTCAGCTGACGGGGCGACCTGCGAGGTCGCCGCAGGCGGAGCGCCTGCCCCACTAGGCTAGGCTAGCGCCTGCGCCACGGTCGTCTCACCGCGTACGCCGACCTGCTCTTCAACTTCGCGTACCAGCTCCGCTTCGAGCTCTTCGGAATCCGCATCCACCGCGCATGCGGCGATTTGCTCATCGGTGGCGCCTTCATAGCACAGCTCGCACACGCCCACATCGCCGGATTCGCAGCGCAGTGGCGGACCGAATGCGCGGCAAGTGATGGGTCGCGCGGCGTACAGATCGCACGTGCCCGTCACGGGATCGAGCGCGGGACACGGCTCGTCATCAGCCATGGGATCTACGATAGCCCGCGCGCGCTGCCGCACACGCGCGGCGCGCTCCGCATCGCGCTCTGCGAGATCCGCCAAGCCGCGGCGCAGCCGGACCGCATCAAGCTGCGTGATGGCAAACTCGCCTAAGCAGCATTGCGCGCATCCCGGCCGGCACACCAGCCACGCGCCGCTCCTGCGCGCCGCTTCAGCGAACGCGGCGTCCACAATCTGCACCAACGCTTCGTCACTACGCATGACCCCACCGCCTCCACACCGCGTATGCCGCCACGCCGCTCGCCAGCACGCCGAGGCCGCACAGTGCGAACGTCCAGCCCGAGGTGGCGAACACGTAAATCCAGCCGAGCAGCGCGAGCACGCTGGGCAGCGGATACAGCCACATGCGGAACGGCCGCTTCACATCGGGACGGGTGCGCCGCAGCACCTCGACCGCCGCGATCTGTCCGATGAACTGAATCAGGATGCGCGCGGTGAGCAGCGCCGACACCACCCAATCGAGGCTCAGCATGCCGGCCGCGATCGCCAGGCCGCCCACCACCAGCAGCGACACGTACGGGAAATCGCCCTTCGGATGCAGCCGCGCGAACGGCTTCCAGAAGTAGCCATCGAGCGCGGCCGCATACGGAATGCGGCTATAAGCCAGCACCAGGGCGAAGACCGAGGCCACCGCCGACCACAGAATCAGCACCGTGACCGCACTGCCGGCCCATCGCCCGTACAGCACTTCCATGAAATGCGCCGCGACGAATTGCGATTGCGCCGCCTCGCGCCACGGCACCACCGCCAGGATGGCCATGGTCATGAGCGTGTACATCGCGCCCACCAACAGCACCGACAGCACGATCGAGCGCGGCATCACGCGCTCCGGCTGGCGCACTTCGCCGCCCACAAAGCAGATGCCGTAATAGCCGAGGAAGTTGTACATGGCGATCAGCGTGGCGCCGCCCAGGCCGGTCATGAAGGCGGGCGAGATGGCGAAAGCGTGCGGCGGAAAGTCGAAGGCGCGGTGCGCGTCGAAATGCGTGAAGCCGGCCACGATGATCCACGCGACGGTCGCCAGCATGCCGATCCACAGCGCGACCGTCAGCCGGCCGACCGCCCGAATGCCGCGATAGAGCAGTATAATCACGGCTACGCCGACGATCACCACCGACAGCCGCACTTCCCACACGCCCATGCCGCGGCGAAAATACGTCAGGTACTGTGCGAAGCCGATGTAGCCGGAGGCGATTTCGAGCGGGCCGCTGAAGATGAATTGCCAGACGAACAGAAACGGCAGCAGGCTGCCGAAGCGCGTCAGGCGGAAAGCCTCGCGCAGATACAGATAGCTGCCGCCTTCGCCCGGCATAGCCGCCGACAGTTCCGCCCATACCAAGCCATCGCATAGCGCCAGCACCGTGCCCACGGCCCATCCCAGCATGGCTTGCGGACCGCCCATAGCGCCGATCAGCAGTGGGATGGTGACAAACGGACCCACGCCGACCATATTGCTCATGTTCAATGCGGTCGCTTCCAGCAACCCCAACCCGCGCGTCAACCCGTGCCGATCGGCCATCGTTCGATACTAGCAGTGTTACTGGCGCTGATTTGACGCCACCGCCAGGATGTGTTAATCATAGTTAAGTTCGGCCTCGATACTATGATTTCCACCCTTCGCGCCGAAACCCGTTCCCTGGCCGACGTGCATTCCACTGTCGGGACGTCACAGCTATCTGTCTGGCGGCGGATGTTCGCCTTCGCCGGTCCCGCGTATTTAGTCAGCGTCGGGTACATGGACCCCGGCAACTGGGCGACGGACCTGGAAGGCGGAGCCCGCTTCGGCTATACGCTGCTTTGGGTGCTGGTGGCCTCGAACCTGATGGCCATCCTGCTCCAGACCCTCAGCGCCCGTCTTGGCATAGTCACTGGGCGGGATCTGGCCCAAGCCTGCCGCGAATCCTATCCGCGGCCCATCACAGTCGCCCTCTGGATCCTCTGCGAGATCGCCATCGCCGCTTGCGACCTTGCCGAAGTCCTGGGCGCCGCCATCGCCTTGAACCTGCTTTTCCACATCCCGCTGCTGCTCGGCGTCATCCTCACCGCCGCGGACACCTTGCTGCTCCTGGGGTTCCAGGGACTCGGCATCCGCTACATCGAAGCTTTCATCCTCTCGCTCATTAGCGTCATGGCGATGTGCTTCTGCATCGAGATCATCCTTGCCCGGCCGGAATTCTCTCACGTGATGGCCGGCGTGATTCCGCGCATCAACAACCAAAGCCTCTACGTGGCCATCGCGATGCTGGGCGCCACGGTCATGCCGCACAATCTCTACCTGCACTCGGCCCTGGTGCAGACTCGTGAGATAGGACACTCCACTGAGGGTAAACGGGCCGCCTGCCGCTACAACCTGGTGGATTCGGTAGTGGCCCTCAACGCCGCCCTACTGGTGAACGCCGCGATCCTCATCCTCTCCGCCGCCGTTTTCTTCCGCCACGGCATCGTGGTTACGGAAATCCAGCAGGCGCATCTGCTGCTGGTCCCGCTGCTGGGCACTGCCGCCGCCGGCATCCTCTTCGCCATCGCGCTGCTGTGCTCCGGCCAATCCTCCACGCTCACCGGAACTCTAGCCGGCCAGATCGTCATGGAAGGATTTCTCAATGTCCGCATGCGCCCCTGGCTGCGCCGCCTGATCACCCGCATGCTGGCCATCATCCCGGCCGCCATCACGATCTACCTCATGGGCGATAAAGGGACCTACCAGTTGCTCATCCTCAGCCAGGTTATTCTGAGCATGCAGCTTCCCTTCGCCGTCATCCCCCTGATTCATTTCACCAGCGACCGCCATCGCATGGGCGACTTCGCCAATAAGGCTTGGGTGCAGATGCTCTCCTGGGCCGCCGCCGCCCTGATCCTGGTGCTCAACATCTGGCTGCTGGCCGATGGCGTCGGCCAGTTGCTGGGTTCCTCCGCGAGCCGTCCCATCATCTGGATTCCGCTGTGCCTGGCTGGGCTGGGTATTACCGCCCTGCTGGTCTGGATTTCCTTCGAGCCCCTCATCGCACGCTGGGCGCGCCATGGTTTCGGAAGCGCATCCCTCACCATCCCGGAACCCCCTGCCGAAGAGCCTGCCGCGCTCGCCTACCGGCGTATCCTGGTCCCCCTCGATCACACCGATCTCGATCGCCAGGCACTCGGCCACGCCACCGCCATGGCCAAAATGCATGGTGCCACGCTGTATCTGCTGCATGTCGAAGAAGGCGTCACCAGCCGGGTGTACGGCCCGCTTTCATCCACCGCCGAAGTCGAGGCCGGCGAGCACTATCTCGAGCGCATCGCCGAGACCTTGCGCGCCGAAGGTCTGGCGGTCGAAACGACCATTGTCCACGCGCCTCGCCCGGGCCGCGAAATTGTGCGTTACGCCGCCGACGTGAATCCCGACCTGATCGTTATGGGCGCCCACGGCCATCGCCGGTTGAAAGATTTGATCTTCGGCAATACAATAACTCCTGTGCGGCACCAACTTCGCGTGCCACTGCTCATCGTGCGTAAATCCTGATGCCGCACTGAGACACTGCGCCACGCGAGCGTGTCGAAGCAACCCAACCGATCCGGCTTGCCAGATCATAAATGATTCATTCTGAAGAGGTTTCGGTTGGTATGCGGAGTGCTTAGGTGTCTTTCGTGCCGAAGTTCCTGATTGCGGTTGGTTTGTGGCTGGGGCTGGTCCCCGCCTGGGGCGCCACTCTGGAGTTTCTAAACCTGAGTGATCTGATCTCGAAATCCACCGCTATCGTCGAGGGTACCGTCACCGGATCGACGGCTGCGTATACCAATGGCATCATATATACCCATTACCAGGTAGCGGTTCAGCAGCAGTGGACCGGGAACGCCCAGACTTCCGTCGACGTGCTCGTCCCCGGCGGCACCGTCAAAGGCATCCGCGAGACTTTCCCCGGCACGCCGCAACTGGTTCCGGGACGGCAATACCTGCTTTTCCTGTGGACCTCGAGCAAGAATCTGACTTTCCCGTTGGGCTTCACCCAGGGCGTCTTCAATCTGGCTTCTGGCGGCTCCGGCACGATCGCCACGCAGATGCCTGCCACCGAGAGCATGCTCTCCGCCCAGACGGGCCACGCCGTGAATAACCAGCCCATCAGCATGCCGCTATCGCAACTGGTGGCGGCGATTCAAGCGGCCACGGCGCCAGCCGGCGGAGGAACAAAACAATGATGCGGCGGCCAGGCTGGTTCGCGCTCGGTATGCTGGCCCTCGGTGCGACTCCTGCGGCGGCTTATTATCACTACGTCCACTATCTGAACTCTTCCTCGCCCTACACTGTCGCCTTTGAAAAATTCGATCTCACCGCGCTGCCCAACAAGACGATCACCTTCTTCGTTTCCGATTCCGGACCCACGAGTTACAGCGGCACCGACAGCTTTCCCTCCGTGCTCGGCCAGATCCGCAACGCCACCCAGGTCTGGAACGCAGTCGCGAGCTCCGATCTGCGGGTAGCGTTCGGCGGCCTGCAAGCCGCGGGAACGCAGCAGAATGCGCCCGCCGGGGAGATTGTCTTTGACGACCAGATGCCGCCGGGAGTGCTGGCCTTCGCCGGCCACGCCGTCAGCTCTAGCATAGCCACGGCGCCGGATGGCACCGAGTTCGTCCCGATCATCCAGTCCCTGGTACACCTGAACGCCAACCTGGGCCAGCCCGCTGCCGCCAACCCGGAAGGCTATACCGGCCCCAGCTATTCCGAAAGCTTCTTCACTACCGTGGTCCACGAAATCGGGCACGCCCTGGGCCTGCAGCACACTTATACATCGGCCACCATGTCCACCGCCGTGTCGCGCGCCACGAATCGCGCCCGGCCGCTCGATGCCGACGATGTTGCCGGCATCTCGCTGCTCTATCCGCGCGCCGGTTACCTGGCCGGATTCGGCTCCATCAGAGGCCAGGTGAACATGCAAGGGCAGCCCGTGCACATGGCCTCCGTCGTCGCGATTCTTCCCGACGGCTCGGCCGTCAGCAGCCTCACGCTTCCGGACGGCACCTACGAGATCGATGGCCTCCCGCCCGGCAACTATTGGGTCTACGTGCATCCGCTGCCGCCCACCAGCAATATCCAGCCGCCCGTGGACATCAATAACAACCAGATCCTGCCCAGCCAGCCTTTCGTCAGCACGTTCTATCCCGGCACCTGGGACGCCACCCAATTCACGGCCATTACCGTCGCGCAAGGCGCCGCCGTCACCGGCATCAACTTTTCGGTCCATCCGCGCTCGGCCGTGGAAGTCTACGATGTCACTTCCTACTGGTACAGCGACCCCGCGTCGAGCTACGATCAGCCGGCTTTTCTGAATGTCAACGCAGCCGTCCAAACCGTCGTGGCCCAAGGCAACGGCATCACCTCCGGCAGCAACTCCACTCCCGTCACCAGCGTTACAGCGTTGGGCGCCCCAGGAGGCGGCCTCGCGGATTATGGTTTGCAGGTTTATGCCGACGTGGATGCGTCCGTGAACCTTTCCGTCGACCTGCTGGCCATGTATTTCGATTACACCGCGACGCCCGCCGCAGGACCCGAGCACCTGCTTTTCACACTGCCCGACGACATCTTCGTCCTTCCGCAGGCCGTCCAGATGGTCCAGAACCCCGCGCCGGCCATTACCGCCGTCACCCCAAACCCGGATGGCAGCGTGACCGTCACGGGCACGGGATTGGACGCCAACAGCCAAGTCTTTTTCGACAGCCTGCCGGGACAGATCACCGTGCCCTACGCCGTGTCTTCCGACAGCCAGTCCGGCTCGGTCTCTGTGATGCCGCCGCCCGGCGCGAGCAGCCAGACCGCCACGATTACCGTCTTCAACAATGACGGCCAGAATTCTACTTTCTTCCAATCCGGCAGCGCCCCGACTTATTCCTACCCGCAGGTCGACGCCCCAAGCGCCAGGCTATCGCTCTCGGGACTGCCGCAGGGCGTCTCCGCCATGGTGAACGTGACCGGCTCCAACATGCAATTCGTCGACGGTCTCACTACCCTGGGATTTGGCTCGAGCGACATTACAGTGGCGCACGTCTGGGTGCTGAGCCCGACTTCCGCGGTCGCCAATGTAACCGTATCGCCTTCGGCCGCGACCGGCGCCACCGTCGCCAGCGTGATTTCGGGCTTCCAGGTTTACGAACAGTCGCCCGGATTTCACATCGTGCCCGCCGAACCCTTGCTGCCGGTCGTCAATCTGCCGGTGGCCAATGCCTTTTCTCCGGTGCAGAACAGCCTCTACCCCGGCGCCATCGCTTCGATTCTCGGACAGAATCTGGCCGCCGTTTTGGGCACCCCGTCGTTGACGATTTCCGGGCAGACTGCGCAGCTGCTCTACAGTTCCGCAACCCAGATCAACTTCGTGATTCCGGCAACGGTCAACGTGGGGCCTGCCGTGCTTGTTTTGAACAACGGTGCGGCCAATGCCTACCCGGTCGTGCTGCAAATCGATGCACCGCCGCCGGTGATCGTCAACGCGGTCAGCGCGGGCGCGGTATTGGATAGCTCCGCATCGGCCGCGCCCGGCGCTACGATCACGCTCACGGTGACGGGGTTACCGGCGGCGGTCGTGGCCGCCACGAATCGCTTGGCCATCACCGAGGGCGGCATCAACATCCCCGCATTTTCCATCCAACAGGCTACCGACGGTTCCGGCAATCTGCTCATCTCCTTCGCCTTGACGGCCTCGGTCACGGGTCAGCAGGTGCCCGTGACCGTCTCTCTGGATGGCGACCTGAGCATGCCGTTCTACATCAACGTGGCCGCGCCCACTTCGTGAGCCCGCCCCGCCTGATTTCTGGACCTACCGGTTCAGATATATACTGTTTCTTGAGATGCAAAATCCGCTGAAGAAGGGACGGCCCCGCGGATTCGATGAAGACGCGGCCCTGGAAGCGGCTCTGCGCGTCTTCTGGGAAAACAGCTACGAAGGCGCCACGCTGGCGGATCTTACCGCAGCCATGGGCATCAACCGTTCCAGCATGTACGCCACCTTCGGAGATAAGGAAGCGCTCTTCCGCCGCGTCATCGGCCGCTACCGCGCGGGCCAGATGGGCTATTTCCGGGAAGCCCTGGCCGCCCCCACCGCGCACGCCGCCATCCGCGCGCTCCTCACCATGACGGTCGCGTTTCTGGCCGAACCTGGCCATCCCAAGGGCTGCCTGACGATTACCGGCGCGCTGGCATGCGGCCCGGAAGCCGAGCCCATCAAGAAGGCCATGGTCGACGCGCGCCGCAAAGCCGAGGCCGCCATTCGCAAGCGTTTCGCGCGGGCGCAACACGATGGTGATCTGGCGTCCGGCATCGATCCCGCCGGCCTTGCGCGCTATGTGGCGTCCCTGCTCGCGGGCCTGGGCGTGCAAGCCGCCAACGGCGCCACCAAGGCGGAAATGCGCCGCGTCGTCGAACTGGCTTTACGCTTCGTCACGCCCGCTGCGATCGGTTCCAGCAAATCGCAAGGCGTTCCGCAATGAAGATCAAGCCCCCACGCAGAAACGCGCTGCTGTGGCTCTACGAGCCGCTCGAAGACGACCCGCGCTTCGAGCGCCGCAAGCTCTTCTCGACCGACGCCGCCTATCTCGACGGCAAGATCTACTTCGCTCTCCGGGATGGCCCCGAGCCATGGGGCGGCCTCCTTGTGTGCACTTCCCGCGATCGCCACGCGGCCCTCACCGCCGACTATCCGCAACTCAAGCCGCATGCGGTCCTCGGCAAATGGCTGCACCTCTCGCCGTTCCATCCGGAGTTCGAGACCGTCGCCCAGGAGTTGATCGCCTTGGGCCTGGCGCGCGACCCCCGCCTCGGCGTGCTTCCCCAGCCGCGGCGCCGCAAGTGACCGGCGTCTCATTTGCGCACGTCTGATCCCACTTCCGGACAAGCTGAAATTCCGACCCAGGCGTCTCACGCCGCCTGAATGTGGCCCCGCGATTGCAATAAACGGATTTTGAGACCTTCAAATACTGTATAGGTTGATTTTCGTGAAAACTATTTCTTTACTTCTCGCTGTTGCTGTTTCGCTCCCTCCCATGGCGCTTTGCCAGTCTATGTTCCGCGGCGGCCCCGATCATACCGGTGTCTACCAGTCCAGCGGGCTCCGCCAGCCGCCGGCGGTGAAATGGCGTTTCCAAACCCAAGGCCCGGTGCTCTCCTCGCCCGCGGTGGACGCGGGTACCGTCTACTTCGGCTCCTCCGACCAAGACTTCTACGCCGTCGATCAGACCACCGGCGCGCTCCAGTGGAAGTTCCACACCGAAAGCGCCATCGCCTCTTCGCCCGCCGTGGCGAACGGCCTGGTCTACTTCGGCAGTTTCGACGGCGCCTTCTACGCGCTCGATGCCGCTCGCGGCACCCTCAAGTGGAAATTCGAAACCGAGGGCGAGCGCCGCTTCAGCCACCGCCATCTGCACGGACTCCAGCCCTACGCCGAAGTCATGCCCGACCCGTGGGACTTCTGGATGTCCTCGCCCGCCGTCTCCAAAGGCATCGTCTACTTCGGCAGCGGCGACCACCACGTGTATGCGCTCGACGCCGCGACTGGCGCGCTGCGCTGGAAGGGCGAGACCGGCGACGTGGTGCACTCCTCCCCTGCCATCGCCGGCGGCAATCTGATCATCGGGAGCTGGGATAGCTTCGTCTACGCGATGGACGCCGCCACGTTCAAATTCAAATGGCGGTTTCAAGGGGGCCTCGATCCGCAGACCGGCAACCAACAGGGCTTTCAGGCCTCGCCCGCGGTGGCCAATGGCGTCGTCTATATCGGCTGCCGCGATAGCAACGTCTACGCCCTCGATCTGGCCACCGGCGAGAAGAAGTGGGCCTTCAACAATCAGGGCTCCTGGGTGCTGAATTCCGCGGCCGTGTATGACGGCAAGGTTTACTTCGGAACCTCGGATAGCGGCCTCTTCCACGAGCTCGATGCCGCTACCGGCGCCAAGCTTTTCACCATCGATGGCAAATTCCCTTACTACGCCTCCCCCGCCATCGCCAACGGGGCGCTGTTCCTGGGCACCTTCGGCGGCCGCCTGCTCGCGTATGACCTCAAGACTCACGCGCCGCTGTGGGCCTTTCAGACCGAAGCCTCCAAGAAAAACGCACCCGCTTTCAGCAAGCCCGACGGCTCCATCGATTTCTCCAAGCTGATCTCTTTTCCGTTCTACGATGACATGGTGCTGGCGGTGCACAAGATGTACACTGCCGGGGCCTTCCTTTCCTCTCCAGCGATCGCCGGCAACACCCTCTTCATCGGTAGCGCGGATGGCGCCGTCTATGCCTTCGAGTGAGCGGACTCTGCTAAACTGATTGAGACGCGCGCAGGGCGCGTCCTGTCCGCGGAAAGGGCCGCGCCCACCTGCACTCTTTCGGGATCCATCTTTCGATGACCCTCTTTCGCCTGTCATGCGGACCAGGCATACGAAGGAGGCTGTCTTGAATCTCGAACAACAGAAGAAACAGGCGCGTGAACTCTTGCGAGCCATCCGCGCCGGAAACCCTGGGGCACTCGCCCGCCTGCGCACGCGGCATCTCCGCTGGGCCAATGTGGACGATGCCACGGCCCGCCAGGAAGTGGCCCTGCACGATGCGCAGTTCGTCATCGCGCGCGAACAAGGGTTCGCCAGTTGGACGAAGCTCAAACTCTACGCCGAGGCTTCTCCGCGCACGCGCCACACGCGGCTCTACGTGGCCGACATCGAGTGGATCGCGGACCGGGTACAGGGGCTCATGCGCACGCGCCAGTCGGCGGGTCCGGCGGCCCTCGAGCAGATTCGCGAATGGCACCCGCGCTTCAGCGCCTGCTCGGACGAAGAAATCCGGCAGGCGCCATTCGGCGAAGCCGACGCCCAACTGGTCTACGCCCGCGAACATGGATTCGAGACCTGGGACGATCTCGTCCGCCGCGTGAACCTCCTGGCATCGGCTTCGCAAGCGGATGCGGGCGAGCCTTTCCTCGCCGCCTTTCGCGCCATCGAGTCAGGCGATGCGGCCGCCATCGAGTCGTTGCTGCGCGATCACCCGCGCCTCGCGCAGGAACGCGGCACCAATGGAAATTCGCTATTGAACCTCGCGGTGAGCCTCGCGGCCAAAGCCGGCCCCGATCAGTCGCTCGCGTGCATCGCGCCTCTGCTCGCCGCCGGCGCCGACGTGAACGATCCGAACGACCGCGGCTGGACGCCTCTCCATCAGGCGGCCTACGCCAACCAATGCGCCATTGCCGCTGCATTGATCGAAAGCGGAGCGGACCTCGACGCCGAAGCGCACGGTTCCGGCGGCACTCCGCTCATCGTCGCGCTCTTCTGGGGTCATCGCGAAGTGGCCGACCTGTTGGGCCGGCATTCCACAGCGCCCGGAAACCTACGCGCCGCCGCCGGACTCGGGAATCACGAGCTTCTGAACAAATGCTTCACCGGCGAAAAGACGCTGACTCTCGCAGCCTGCGCCGCCCGCGGATTCTACCGCCCGCACAGCGGCTTCCCGGACTGGCAGCCCTCCGCCGATCCGCAGGAGGTGCTCGACGAAGCGCTCGTCTGGGCTGCGAAGACCGGCCGGACCGAAGCGCTCAGCAGGCTCGTACGCGCCGGCGCCCGCCTGGAGGCCGACCCTTACCGCGGCACGCCGCTCATCTGGGCCGCCGTACGCAATCGCCTCGAAACCGCGGAATGGCTGATCGATCACGGCGCACCTGTCAATCAAAAAGCCACGTTCGGCGGCGCCACGCACGGCCAGGGCGTGACCGCGCTGCACATGGCCGCGCAATCCGGACACCTGGCCATGGTCGAGATCCTCATCCAAAGAGGAGCCGACCCGAAAATCACGGACGACCTGCACCACGGCGACGCCGAGGGCTGGGCAAACCACTCTGGCCAGATCGCCGTGCGCGACTACCTGCGCTCCCTCGCCCCATAGACAGCCTGTTGCCCACGGGAGTAGAATGCCCGGCATGGACCTCCGCTACGCCCTGCGCGGAATGCGTCGCAGCCCCGGATTCACGGCGGTTGCGGTCCTCTCGCTAGCCCTCGGCATTGGGGCCAACACGGCCATCTTCAGCCTGATCAATGCTCTCATGCTGCGCACCCTGCCCGTCCGCGATCCGGGACGGTTGGTGGAGCTGCTCTTCAAAGCTCCCGGGCAGGACCACTTCAACGCTTTCGACTGGCCGAACTACCAGCATTACCGCGCGAACAATCATGTGTTCTCGGACCTGATTGCGGCGTCCGATACACCCTTCGCCGTACATGGCGACGGACTGGAACCGGCGATCGTGCGCGGCGGATTCGTCTCCGCCAATTATTTTCCGGCGCTGGGATTGAATCCCGCGCTCGGCCGTCTGATCGGACCCGAGGACGGCAGCCCGGGCGCGCCCGCCAACATCGCGGTAGTGAGCTGGTCGTTTTGGCGGAACCGGTTCAATTCTGACGGGGCAATTATTGGCAAGCAGATCAACGTTGGCCACGATCTGGTGACCATTGCCGGAGTCGCGCCCAGAGGCTTCGTGGGCCTGGAGCCGGCCAACCCCCAAGATATCTGGCTGCCGCTGACCGCGCACCATCCGCGCGACGCCGCCACCGCGCAGTACTGGCTGAAACTGGCGGCGCGGCTGAGGCCGGGCGTGTCCATCGCGCAGGCGCGTGCGGAGATGAACGTCCTCTGGCAGTGGACCGTGGAACAGGAATTCAGGGCCCACGACGACCGGACCGTTCGTGCCTGGAGAATCGAAGTGCAGCCCGCCGCGGCCGGCCTTTCGCATTTGCGCGATGAGGTGGGAAAGCCGGTTCTGGTGCTCATGGCCGTGGCGGCGCTTCTGCTATTGGTCGCGTGCGCCAATCTCGCCGGCCTGTTGCTGGCGCGCGCGACGGCCCGCCGGCGCGAGATGGCGGTGCGCGTGTCACTGGGCGCCGGCCGGTTGCGCCTGCTCCGTCAGCAGCTCACCGAATCCATATTGCTCGCCGCTTTCGGCGCGCTGGCCGGCACGTTGCTGGCGTATTGGGGCACGGACGTGTTGGTGAGGATCATGGGGAGCGGCCGGGAGCGCGTCGCACTCGAGGCGCATCCCGATGGGCGCGTGCTGCTTTTCACCGCTGCAGTCGCCTTGTTCACCGCTGTGCTGTTCGGATTGGCGCCTGCGTGGCAGACGTTCCAATCCGCTCCGGCGGCTAACCTCCGCGGGTCCGCACGAATCAGCGAAACCCGTTTGGGGCGGCTCTTCAATAGAAGCCTGGTGGTAGCGCAGGTAGCGCTCTCGGTGGCTCTGCTAAGCGCCACCGGCGTGTTTGTCAGCCACCTGTCAAACTTGGAACACCTCAACCTGGGCTTCCAGCGCGACCACGTACTGCTGGTGGATCTCAACGCGGCCGCCAGCGGTCTTGACCGCGCGCATTTGTCCAGCACCTACCAGGAATTTCTGGCGCGCCTGCGGGCCGTGCCCGGTGTGACTGCGGCGACCACGTGCGGATTCTATCCGATGGCCGGAGTAGGCGCGATGCGTCCCGCGGCCGTGGAAGGCTACCAGGCCAAGCCGGGAGAACGACGTTTTCTCTCCGAAAACTGGGTGGCGCCCGGCTACTTCGCTACGTTCCGCATTCCCCTACTGCTGGGCCGCGATTTCAGTTTCGCGGACCTTGGCCGCCCGCGTGTGGCCATCGTCAATCAGACGCTGGTCCGCTATTTTTTCCGCAGCGCCAACCCGCTCGGAAGACACATCACATTCGACGGCGATAGCCAGCCTTACGAAATTGTGGGGGTCGTGGCAGATGCGAAATCCGGAGACATGCGTGAGCCAGAGTTGCGCTTTGTCTACTTCAACAGCTTCCAGCTGGGAAGTGACTTCTCCCACTTTGCCTTGCGGACGTCGGTTTCACCGGAGGCAGTAGCGGGTGACGTGCGCCGCGTCGTGCGCGGGCTGCTGAAGACCGTAGCGGTCGAGAATGTCAAAACGCTTTCCGAACAAGTGGACGGCGCGATTGTACCGGAACGCCTCAGCGCCATCCTGTCCGGGCTGTTCGGCGGGCTGGGCGCCGGGCTCGCGGCGCTGGGCATTTACGGGCTGTTAGCGTATACTGTGGCGCGGCGTACGAACGAGATCGGCATTCGCATGGCGATCGGCGCGACCCGCACCGACATCACACGCATGGTGTTCCGCGATGCGCTGGGAATGAGTTGCGCGGGTCTGGCCGCTGGCGGAGTCATCGCCTACTGGGGCAAGCGCTTCATGGCGAGCCTGATTCCGGGCCTCCCGGTCGAAAGCATGCTGCCGGTCGTCTGCGCCGCGGCGGTGATGGTGGTACTCGCGATGGCCGCCGCGTACGTGCCCGCCCGACGCGCCACGCGCGTGGATCCTATGGAGGCGTTGCGCTGCGAGTAGAGGCCAGGGGATCGTGCGAGGCTAACCGTTTTCGACGCGAGCCTTAATATCCGCGTACGCCGCGTCGATCAGCTTCGCTAGCGCCACGGCGTCTGTGGCCCTTCCCGGCCGCAGCTTCACATGCCGCATGAACCTGCCGCCTCCCTCGAGCAAGCGGTCCGGATCCGGCAGCGATGCGCCATGAAAGAACCCCACGTTGACGTGCGCGGTGAACGCATTGACATAGCCGAAGGGCGCGTCCCCCAGACATGCCACAGGGCAGCCGTCATGCAGAAGTTCCCGGACTTCGTCGCCGCAATTTCGCATAGCCGCAAACCACCGCTGCGCGATGTCTCCCAATTCACCAGGATGCTCTTGCATCCACGCATCGATTGCGGGATCCCGCGCGAGCGCGCCGTTGAATCGTAGCAAATCCTTCCTCATACTTTCGCTAGTGCAGCGATGTATTCCTCAGGACAGCCGAACCCTTCCACATTCGCTCCCAGGAGCCTCAGTGCGTCGATCGCCAGCATGCGCCGGTAAAAGTTGAAGGCAATCACGTGCGCGAACATGCCGCCAAAAGTGAAAGTCTCCGGCGGTTCGCATAGTGCATCGACAAACGTGTCCTCCCAGGCGCCGCGATTTCGTACATCTGTAAGTATGCTGTGGAACGCGGCATCGGCTCTCTCCAGACGGGCCAGCATGGCCGATGGCGTTCGGTCCGCGGGTGGGGCGTTATCAATCAGGGGCATGCCGCTGCCCGTGAGCGCCGCGGCCCAGACTTCTTTGGTTTGCACCATGCGGTCCAGAATCTGGCGTAGACTCTGATCCGGGCCGTCCCAAGGAAAGATCTTGACCTGATTTTTCAGGGGGCGATCCAGTTGTGCATCGGTAAGCTTCTTCGCCAGATCCAGCAAACGCCGCGTATGCCAGGACTCCTGGCCGGAAAAGATATCAAAAAGATCCATGGATTGATCAGCTCCTTTGGTGTTTACCTTGCCGCAATAATGATGGATTCCGTTCGTGGTGTACAGATGCGTGCACGTCGCGCCCATTCGGCGATAGAGGCTCGGCGAAACGCCGAAGGCTTTTCGGAATGCTCTAGTGAAGGCTTCGAGCGATCCGTAATTGGCGTTCAGACCAATCTCGGTCACCGGGAGCCGGGTGCGCGATAACTGCCATGCCGCTCTTTCGAGTAGCAGCCTTCGCCGCATGGCGACAGGCGTCTCCTCGCTCATGGCCCGAAACAGGCGATAAAACTGCGTCCGGCTTCTGTAAGAGTCGCGGGCGAGACTATTCGAATCCTGAGCCTGATCGAGCGAGTCAAGAACTAGTTCAGGTAGCCGCGGCACTTCGTCCACACCAGGAAAAATAACACTTCAGCGCCCAAGTCCGCCTGATCGGGAGTCCCAAAGTTGAAATCAGCTCTTTTTCATCCAAACACTCCATGTGAGTGGGCCGATCTCCTGGTTGTCCAGCGCTTGTCCCGCCATCTTGAGTGCCAGCTTGATCTGGCCGTGATGGTAGCCTTCGTGCCAGATCATGTGCCCGAGCATCAGGATCGGATGATCGTAGTGGAGATCCATCGGGCGGCCTGATTCGAGCCTTCCCTTCACCGCGTCCCGTACGACCTTCGCACTCTGGTCGAGCATTTGCGCGATGCGCTCGGGATCGCGCTCGCCGGACCATTCTTCTTTCGGCACCGGGACGGCAAACTCCGGCGCATCCTCCTCCACTAACACCAGCCGTACATAGTGCAGGTGGGTGAAGAGGCCAGCGACAGTGGGACTGGTTTCCGTGGAGCGGATTTCCAACGCGCCGGGCGATAGAGCGCGCAGCAGGTTGACCAGGATCTTGTTGTTGCGATCCCAGGAGTCGAGTAGTGCATCAAGTAGGGACATATTCGGCGCTGGTCTGTAGGCGTATCAGTTCCGTAACGGGAAGCGGCACGACTTCGCCCTGCACCTCGCCGATGACGGCCGCGGTGTGGGCGAAGGCCAGCGGGTCGCCGGTTACAAAGTGCACGATGCGTCCCGGCGCGTCCGAAGCGGAGCTGTCCGGGCCCATGCTGCCGTTTACGGTCTGGGCCAGCGCTTCGGCGCTATCCACCAGCGCGACGCTTTCGCCGACCACGCGCTGGATGGCGTCGTGCAACAGCGGGTAATGCGTGCAGCCGAGGATGAGCGTATCGATCTCGGCGCGCGTATCGAGGTAGTGATGCAGCAGCAGATCGCACTCGGGCGAGTTGGCCAAACCTTCTTCGACGATGTGGACCAACATCGGGCAGGCGCGCGCCCACACGGTGAGGCCGCGGTGTTCCAGACGGTGTTGGTAGGCGCCACTGGCGATGGTGCCCTTGGTGCCGATCACGCCCGCGTGTCCGGTACGGGTCAGCCGGGCGGCGCTATCCACGCCCGGCTGGATGACTCCCCAAATCGGAATTGAAAAGCGGCCCGCGAGATCCGGCAGCGCCGAGGCGGATGCGGTGTTGCACGCAATCACCACCCCTGCCACCCCGAGGCCGCGCAGAAACTCGGTGATGCCGTAGGCAAATTCGGCCACCATGGCGGCGGGTTTCCGGCCGTAGGGGACACGGGCGGTGTCGCCCAGATAGATGAAATCGCGATGCGGTAACTTGTGGCGCAGCGCTTTCAGTACGGTCAAGCCGCCGACGCCGGAATCGAAGACTCCGATCGGCCGTGCGAGCGGATACGGTAACAGCGAGTGACTCATCTGGATAACTGTCCGTTGCCGAGATAGACGATGGCATAGGGGCCGAGTTCCGGGATGGTGAACTCGGTCGCGCCGCCGGCGACGCTAAAGTCTTCGAGCGCTGCTCGGGGATGGCCGAATACCGCGACGTGATGCTGCGGGTACGACCCCAGGACGCGCACGTGCAAAGCTTTTACTTCCGGCTTACCGTAATTGAGTAAGTGGACCTGCTCGCCTGTACCGTCGCCAGTGAGCCGGACAATGACGACATTACTGCCGTAGATCCGCACCAGGCGCTTGTCGTCGGTCAGTTGATGACGCATCCGGATGGCGAATGCATAAGGGTCGGCGATATCTTCTTTAGTGAACCCTCCGGCGCCCAAGCGAACGATCAAATCGTATGCGGGATCGGGCGACGGAATCACGTCGAACAGCAGGTTGTGACGCGCCATCAGGTTCATTACCTCACCCATTTCATCGGAACCGTCGTCGATTATGCCGAAGTTGGCCCGCGTGGGAAGGCGCGGCGCATCGAGGTTGCCGAGAAAACGGAGCATGCGCCCGAGGGAATCGACATCTTCGGGCGCGGCTTGGATGACGGCCTGGACGCCATAGGCGTAAGCTTCGGCGGCGGCCATGGCGGCGGCGCCCGCTGGAGCGTCGTAGAAGTAAGTGCGCGACGGCGTGCGGATGAATTGCCAGCCGTTGGCATCCACCCAGGGGACGCGCGTGGCGGAGGCCACGTCCATCTGATATTCGACGTGGGGCGCGGTGGCCTTGGCGGCGGTCGCGGGGTCGAAGGCGTTCGCGGTGAAGCCCGCTTTGCGCCAGGCATCTACCTGCGCGGCGGGCACCAGAAGCCGCGCGATGCCGGCCTGGCGCAGCGCGGCAGCCGTATCGACCGGATGGTCCCAATAGAGAGAAGGCAGCAGGATGGCTAAGCCGGCGAGGAACAGCATCAGACTTCGATGCTCCGGACCTTGATCTTATCGAGGTCATAGACGCCGAGGCCGAGGTGCGCGGCGTACTCGATGTGTCCCGGCTCGCGGATGAACTGGTTGATGTCCGGATTGTTCATATGGTCGCCGGTGGCGCTGACGTACTTCATGGAACGGTCCCAAACGGAGACGGCGTGTTCGGCTTTGCGCTTGTTATCGATGATGTCGAGGATCAGGCGGTCGATGGCTACGGGGTCGGTGCCAACCATGATTTGCTTGGGATAGAAACGGAATTTGCGGTTCGGCGAAAAAGGTCCGCCGTGCCAGACGGCGCGCAGGCCGTCGGTCACCTGCAGGACGGTTTTGGAGCGCAGCGGCTCGACCATGGCCAGCGTGCCGATGAAGGAATACGTATTCGTCACCGCGCCCGAGTGTGAGCGCGCCACATTCGAGAAATCCCCATAGGCGATGTTCTTCAGGCAGCCGGTGACGCCGGACGCACCGTGATCCTTCATGTTGGGAACGTTGATGATCTTGGTGAACGGGCTGCAGACGAGGCGGATCAGATTCGAGCGGGTGTCATCTTCATCGAAGAAATTGGTCTCTACGTACGTGGCGGGATCGTAAGCCTGGATCGAGCCGCGCATGTGCTCGGCGGTCCAGATGTGCACTCCGGCGGGCACGTAACGGTCGTAGTGCACAGTTACGATCTGCTCCTCAAAGCGCTCGTAGATCCAGATGGAGGCGGGCTTGACGCCGACGGCTACGACGTTGCGAATGATTTCGGCGACCACTTCCGGGGTGGACATGATGCCGGGCGCGCCGGAACAGTTGACCTTAATTCCGACCACGTCGGAGGGAGAAATGAAGCGGGCCCAGGAGTCGCGGACATCGTTATCCCCGGTGAGGGCGCGCATGCCGCGGGAGAGCATCTCGGCGACGACGGCGGCGTTAGATTTTTCGGTTGCTACATCGATGGACTTTTCGGAATGAACGGAAACCACCTGTCCAGGATAAGGTCCCGGCATGCCGGGATGGGCGGACGGTGAATAGTGCGAGACCACATGATATTTGGGTAGCTTGTGCTCCGTGGCGGCGTACCCGGCTGGCAGAACGACAGGCGCGGCGGCGGCGGCCTGAAGAAATGTGCGTCGTTGCATCTCTATTCGATCATAACCGCATGCCGTCCCGTTGCGCTTCTGAGCTACAATCAGGCCGATGGGGGTTCGACGGCTGGCCGCGATGCTGGCGCTCGCCGCGGGCTTTTTACGTGGGAATGACGACGTGGCGCGCGTCATCGACTCCATTCAGGCGGCCATTGAAAGCGGCGATCAGCAGGGTGCTTCCCGCATGCTGGCGGAGGCACTGGCGCACTATCCGCGTGATGCCGGTCTGTTGAACCTGCGCGGAGTAGTGCATGCACAGCGATCGGAGCTGGCCGAGGCGCGCGCCGACTTTCAGCAGGCGGTAAGTTTCGAACCTGGGCTGACGCCGGCCTGGCAGAATCTCGCGCGAGCGTGCCAGATGATGACTGATCGCGATCCTTCCGCGGTCAGGTGCGCGGCGGGAGCCTGGGAGCACGTGCTACGTGCGCGGCCGCAAGATACCGAAGCGCGCATGGCGCTGGCCACGGTGTTCGAATGGCAGGGGAAGTTCGCGGATTCGTTGCGGGAGGCGGCGAAACTGCCGGCGGCGGAGGCGGCGCGGGCGTCCATGCTGGCGCTCCAGTGCGGCGATCTGGCCGGTCTGCATCGCGCGACAGAAGCCGCCGCATCGGCAGAGCGGCTAGTGAAGAGCGCCGATTTGGCGGAGGCCGACGCTCTCTCGATTTTTCCGGTGCTCGAATCCACGCACTCGGACGCGGTGATCGTCACGCTGGTGACCGCGCTGGACGCGGCGGGCAAAGCATCGACGGTGAGCCTCGCGCGGCTGGCGGTGGCGTACGAGCATCTGAACCGGCTGCCGGACGCGCGCCGGACGCTCGAACGCGTGGCGGTGGCGGAGCCGGACCATACGGCGCATCTGATGGAACTGGCGCGCATCGCGTATCTGTCGCACGATCTGGAAGGCGCGATCGGCTACCTGGGGCATGCGCGCGACCTCGCGCCCCAGGATGGACGGATCGATTTTCTGTTTGGGCTGATCGCGCTCGAAATGGATCTGCCGGTGGAGGCGCGGCGTTCGCTCGACAAAGCGCTGGCCATCGAGCCGGACAATCCGGAATATAACTACGCGATGGGTGCGCTGCTGTTGACCGGCGGGCAGGCGGCCGTTGCGCTGCCTTACCTGAAGAAGTATGTGGCGGCCCGGCCGGCGGACCCGCGGGGCCATTTTGCGTTGGGAGCGGCGGATTTCGAGAGCATGAACTACGAGGAGTGCCGCGCGGAGATGCAGGGCATCCGCGACGATCCGCGCACCGCCGCGGGCGCGGCGCTTTTTTTGGGGCGCGTGGAACGCGTGGAGGAAAACTTCGATGCGTCACTGGCGGATTTGAAACGGGCCATCAAACTGGCGCCTTCATTCGGCGAAGCCTATACAGAGGTGGCGCGCGTGTATCAGGCGCTGGGTAAATTAGGCGAGGCGCGCACGGCCATCGACCGCGCCATCGTCCTCGATCCGGATAACTACCAGGCGAACCTGGTGCTGCTGGCTATCATGCGGCTGACGCAGGATCCGGGCGCCGAACAGCAGAAGACGCGCCTGGCTACGCTCGACGAAGCCCGCTCACGCCGCCGCGAACTATTGCGGCGCACGATCGAGGTGAGGCCGTATTGAGGCGCGCGTTTTGCAGCTTGCCGCTATGGGCGGCTTTGGCGATGGCGGCGCAGAAGCCGGTTACCTTGCTCGACCGGCTGCGCGCCGCCGATCTTCCCGACGGTCAACGCGCCGAACTGGTACGGCTTTTTACGGCGAAGGATTATGCCGGCGTGGAGGATATCCTGGCGCGCGCGACGGCGGCTCCCCTGGCCCCGGCGGTGGCCGCGGAGTGTCATGCGCTGGAGGGAGCGGTGGCGTTCCTCGAAGGCCGGATGGACAGGGCAGTGACTTCGCTGCGGCAGGCGGATGCATTAACACCTCTCGATGACCAGGACCGATTTACACTAGCCATGGGGCTGGTGCGGCTGGGCGACACTCGGCCGGCGCGCGAGCAACTAATGCGACTGACTGTAGCCCATCCGGACGTGCCGTTGTATCTCTACTGGCTCGCTAGAATCGACTACGATCAGCGGCTTTATGAACAGGCTGTCGAGAAACTACGGCGAGTGATTCTCCTAGATCCGGAATCTTCCCGAGCCTACGATAACCTCGGTCTGGCTTTGGATATGTTGGGTCAGACCGATGAAGCCAGACAGGCGTTCGAAAAAGGTGTGGATCTGAATAGGAAGCTGACTGAGCCGTCGGGCTGGCCACCACAAGATCTTGGGGCCTTACTTCTCCGGATGCAGCAGTTCAAAGAAGCGGAGCTGGCCTTGCGGGAGGCACTCCGTTATAACTCCGCACTACCCATGGCGCATTATCATCTGGGCCGCACCCTCGAAGCTGAAGGCCGCGATAATGAAGCCATTAACGAGTATCGCGCGGCGACAGCCGGCGCGGCGCCGGTCGTGGAAGCGTTTTACTCACTAGGCCTGTTATATCGGCGGCATGATCGGGGCCGGGAAGCTGAAGCCGTTTTTGCCGAGTACCGGAAGTGGAAAGCCCAATCGGCGCAGTGACCCTGTCACAACCACTGAATAGTGGGAAAAGCCCGGACCCTTCGGAAAGCCTAAGAGCAACTTACTAAAAAAACCCAATTAGGGCCTTGACATTAGCTGTGTTCCCACTTAAGATCAGTGAAAACGTTTACAAGGTCTTAACAGGATACGGTCTTTTAAGTATCGGGGAATGACTCGTTTATCGTAACTGGGAGGTTGCTGAATGCCACGTAATGCATGTTGCGTGCTCCTGGCCGCTCTAGTCCTGTTCGCCGCGGCTACTCTCTGGGGGCAAAGTCAAAACGCCAGTCTGACTGGCCAAGTCACAGACAAGACGGGTGCGGCCGTACCAGGCGCCACCGTCACGTTAAACTCCACGGAACGAAAAATTCCGCAAACGGTCACAACGGATCCCGAGGGCCGCTATTCTTTTCCGAACAATCCACCCGGCACCTACAACCTGACGGTGGACGCCACCGGGTTCAAAACATATGTGAAAACCGGCATCGAACTGGCGGTCAGCCAGGCGGCCCGCGCGGACGCCCAGTTGGAGGTGGGCGACGCATCCACCAAGATCGAGGTGACCGCCGATGTCCAGCAGTTGAACGTCGATAACGGCGCCAAGCAGGAAGGTGTGGCGCCACAAATTGTCAACGACCTGCCATTGCTGGTGTCCGCAGGCACCCCGCGTAATGCCCTGCAGTTTGCCAGCTTTCTGCCGGGCGTGAATACGGGAACCAGCGTACAGGCATTCAACGCCCGCATCAACGGCGGCCTGAAGATGGGCGACGAAGCCGTGATGGACGGCGTCAGCATGCAGGAAGGCACCATGTCGCAAAGCGGCATTGTCTCCTTCTTCGACTTTGCGCAGACGCCCGACATGGTGCAGGAAGTGCGGCTGATGACTTCGAGCTACGAGCCGGAGTACGGCACTACCACGGGCGGGGTCATGATCGTGACCACCAAGAGCGGTACGGACCAACTGCATGCCGGAGCCTTTGAATACCTGCGCAACCGGGACTTGAACGCGACGCCCTTCACCAACAATCGGGGTGCGGGCGATCAGCGTCCCAAGGACAACGAAAATGAATACGGCTTCTTCGGCGGCCTGCCCGTGAAGCTCAAATTCCTGCCGTTCGTCTGGGGTCCGAAGCACAAGACATATTTCTTCAACGATACGGAGTTCCTGCGCTCACTGGGCGGCGCCAGCCGTCCGTTGGTCACGATTCCATCCATGCAGGACCGGACGGGCGATTTCTCCGACTGGCCGACGCCGATCTACGATCCCAAGTCTGAAACCATCACCAACGGCGTGATCTCGCGGACGCCATACCCAAACAACGTGATTCCAGTCAGCCAGCAAAGCGCGCTCGCACTGCAATGGATGAAGTATCTGCCCACGCCGACGTCCCCGGGGCCCTACAACAACTACCTGGCCCAGCCCATCTCGGACGGCATCTTGTCGAACCTGAACGAGTACCTGTTCCGGGTGGACCACTATTGGGGCGAGAAAGATCACTTCTTCTTCACCATCTGGCGGCAGGTCACGCAGCCGAACGAACAGTGCATCCTGCCTGTGGAACTCTGTACCTCGAGTCCCGCGAATCCGGAAGATGCCTGGGTGAACCGGTTCAATTGGGATCACATTTTCTCTCCCACGGTACTCAGCCACTTCGCCTACGGATACTTGAACCGCAACGAAGGTTACGGATCGGTCACCGGTCAGAATCCTGCCGACCTGCCGCACATCCCGAACGCGGCGGCCTACAACGCTTCGCCCGAAGCTTGTTTCGGCGGCAACGGCATCTCGAACTACCAGTGCTGGGGGAACGAGCAGGGCTACGGGCCCCTAAACAAAACAACTCGTCCCAGCCATGTGGCCAACGAGTTGATCAGTTGGGTGCATGGCGCGCATACCATCCGGTTCGGCGGCGAATTCCGGCACCTGCAGCAGGTATTCCGGTCCAACAACGGACAATCCGGATACGTCGGATTCGCGCAGGGTTCGACCCAACAGCCGGGGATCGACAGCGGGAATGCCTTCGCCAGCTTCCTCGCCGGCGCCGTGGACAACGGCAACCTGAGCGTCTTGAATATCTCGAAATACGGCGCTCTCCAGCGCGCTTATAACTTCCACATTGGCGATACTTGGAAACTCACTCCCAAGCTGACCATCAATTATGGGCTGCGTTGGGACAAGTTCTCGCCTACCTGGGAAACGAGTAACTATATGTCGTTCTTCTCCTTTGCGGACAATCCGGGCGCCGGAAATCTGCCAGGCAGCGTCGAATACTCCGGCACCAACTGGGGCTCGGCCAGTGCAGGCGTACCCTATCCGGAAAAGGAATGGAACGGCGGCTTTGCGCCCCGTATCGGCGTAGCATACGCAGTGAGCGACAAGACCGTCATACGGGCTGGTTATGGCATGTTCTACACGCAGGCTTTTTATCCGGGCTGGGGCGGCGGTATGTCGCTCGACGGATTCAATCCCAGCGTGGCGTTCAACAATTCGCTCGGCGGCTATGAGCCGGCGTTCTATCTGGATAACGGATTTCCGGCATACAGCAGTGCCGAGGATATCAGTTTGACCGCCGATAACGGCAAGAACGGCCCGCAATACCGGCCGACCTACGCGAACCACCTTTCCTACACGCAGCAGTGGAACTTGACCATCGAGCACAAGTTCGGCGGAAAGGGCTTCGCCAGCATCGCCTATGTCGCAAGTAAAGGCACGCATCTACCATCGAGCTTGCAACCGCTTAACGTATTGAACCCGCAACTGCTATCCATGGGCAGCGAACTGAATGCCGAATTCACCCCCACGACTACTTCGCTCTATGGCGTCAGCCAGCCCTACGCGGGATGGGCGCAGCAGTTGCTCAGCGTGGGTGACTGCGCACCCACTGTGGCGCAGGCCCTGTCGCCATACCCGCAGTACTGCGGGTCACTGACCGGTATCAACGAAAACGAAGGCGTTTCCCATTACAACTCCATGCAGGTGAAGTACGGCAGAAACTTTTCCGGCGGTCTGTACGTGGAGGCTAATTATACGCTTTCGCGCCTGACCACCGATTCTGCCTCTACCACGCAGTCCGCCTCAGCGGGTTACGGCGCGGTGGGCAACGTCATCAGCCCGTATCAGGGTAGCCGGAACATGTCACTCTCGCCGGATGACATTCCCAACATGGCTTCCGTCATGGCCGTGTATGACTTGCCCTTCGGCAAAGGCAAGCAGTACTTTACGCAAGGCCCGTTGGAGAAACTGCTGGGCGGCTGGGCCGTCGCTTCTTCCATGAAGTTCACGGGCGGCATGCCGCTGTATTTCTGGGATTCGTCGGTCTGCGGCCTGCCCAGCCAGTTCCGGGCAGTCTGTATTCCGGCGATCACGGGCAATGTGCTGGCGCAATCGTGGGGCAATGTGAACGTGAACAAGCCCATGTTCAACGTCGGCGCGTTTGAGCCTGCGTCGGACTTCAACGGTTTCTATCTCGGTACCGGACCGCGCGTCAGCAGCGTGCGCGGTTCGCCGTACCGTGATGTGAACCTCTCGCTGTCACGCAAATTCGCCATCAAGGAGCGGCTGAATTTCGAAATACGGGGCGAGGCTTTCAACGTTTTCAACACCCACTATTTCACCTGTGACGGGCAGGCGTTCGGGGATTGCATCCCATTCAACAATGATCCGTCGAGCAGTTCTTTCGGCACATGGAACGGAACGGTGACTCAACCGCGCAATATCCAGTTGGTGGGCCGGGTCACGTTCTAAGCGGCGAGTCAGTCAGGAGCACAACGGGCGCCATCGGGCCGGACGTTTCGACGAAGCGTCCGGCCTCGAGATAACAAAGGCGGCGCGATCTTCCGCACGGATGCCGATACAAGAGTGTACCCCGTGCGCGTCAGGGTCTGAGGCGATCGTTAAGCGAGGATGCGCTCGCAAGAGGCGTCTAAGTAAGGCTTGGTATCGCTGTGCCGGATCGAGTACGTGCGGTCATAACAAGCGAACAAGAGAGACGTGCGAAGCTCCCGGTCGATGATCGTGGGCCGGGCGGTCAGACTATCGGCGTACAGATCGAACAGTCCACTGAGAGACGCACCCAGGCCATGGCCGAGAGACTTGAAAATCTTGCCGTCAAGGTCCTGCTCGCCAATGATTCTCAGCTCCGCGTCGAAACCGTTCGATTGGAGAGCCCGAAGCTGGGCCTGCTTCTGTTCTAATGGCGAGATGGGATCGCAGCACGAATTCAACATACGAAACAGGCACGGCCGCCGCGTCTTGGAAGCGTCCTCCGCGAGGTGGCCAGGGTTGCTCACGTCTCGAATGGCGTAGCGCGCCGGCCCGAAAAACGCACTGCTGTAAGAGTCAGTCAGATCCCACTGGGGTGGGCCCCTCGGCTGAGACAACGAGTTAAGACACTCCTTACCACTCGCTGCGAATCCATTGTACGGCAACCCAGTTCGATTGCAGAATTGGGTGCATGTTTGACCTTGGCCTTACGCTCA
>Ga0335085_10001554_pt1 | contig 47553 bp, 46 predicted proteins | sample Lox_Sample_45_FD_206712 | JGI IMG/M metagenome (GOLD analysis project Ga0335085, IMG submission 206712) | Soil microbial communities from Loxahatchee National Wildlife Refuge, Florida, United States - Lox_Sample_4.5 | ecosystem: Environmental > Terrestrial > Soil > Wetlands | place: USA...
CTTCGACGAAGCCCATCCGGCGGTTGAGTTCGTGCTCAAATTCCTTCACGATCGGATCGAGAAATTTGATGCGCCGGTGGTCAATCAGCACCGCGACGAAGTTTCTCACCGGCCTGGAGAATCCGACGCGCGCCACGATCGCGTCCAGCAAGGCGCGTTTCTGTTCCGCAGAAATAGAAGGCGCCTCCCAGACTTCCCGCAGTTCCCGGCTGCTGCCCGCCAGTTGGGCCAGGGACTGTGCCTCCTGCACGGTCTTCGCCGGGTCCAGGCGTTCGTCAAAGACCACGTCGGCGAAGGCACGGGCGTAAGTGCTGGTCACGGAAGCCATACTCTAGTCTCCGTCCTGCCCGGCTTTGGTTCCGCCACCGTTGGGCTTTTTCGGGGAAAGCTCCTTGGCAAACTCCCGCACCAGAGCCTGGTCCGTGGCCGTATCCACCTTCATCTGTTTGGCCGCCAGAGACACCGCCAAATTGGCCGCGTACGCGGTCAGTTCCCGCCGGGCCAATTTGGCAGCAGCTGCGATCTCGTGCCCGGCGGATTCAACAATCTTCCGTGCATCTTCTTCCGCCGCAGCTTTGATTCGCGCTTCTTCCGCTACCGCTTCTTTCTCCGCAGCCGCCCCCATCCCGGCAATTTCTGCACCCAGGCGGGAGAGCCGGCTCTCGATGTCAGCCAGGCGCCGGTTGGCTTCCTCGCTGGCTTGTCGCGCTTCCTGCATTGCCTTCTGGATCGAGGCCGTGCGATTCCGGAACAGGTTGGGAAGGTGCTTTTTCGAGAAATAGACTAGCGTGCCCGCGACCACGGCAAAATTGAGCAGCACGCACAGCCAGTAGGCATGCTGCAGGCTCAGCCCAGTAAGCTTCGCCACCAAGTGCACCGAGGCCGAGTGCTTGAACTGATCCTGCTCCTCGCCTGCAGCTTCGCGCGAGTCTTTAGCCAGCTCGGCGTTCATGCTACCGGCGGATTCTTCGGGACCACTTGCCTGGGCATGCGCGCCCGCGCACAACAGTATGCCCGCAAAAAACAGAGAAGCGATAATCAATTGAGAGGCTCGGATGCGGCGCGGGGAGAGCATCAGTCGCCTCCCGCCGGACTCTGAGCCGCCGGATGCAGAACGGTACGAATAATCGCAGCCGCCAGTCTTCCGCTCTCCGCCTGCAGGCCAGTTTGTGCAGCCATTTTGTCCTGCTCAATGGCCGCTCGCGCCCCTTCCACCTGGGCCTGCGCCCTGGTCCGGGCTTCAGCCACCGCCGCGGCCCGCGCCTGCAGAGCCAACTGGCGACGCGCTTCCTGACTCTTGAATACGGTCATGCGCGCCTCCCGCAACCGCTGCTCATATTCCGCGGTGCGGGCCTCAGCCTGGGCGATGTCGGCGTGTGCCTTTTCAATCGCGCCTTCGGTCCGGCTGTGCCTTTCGGCCAGCACTTTAACCAGCGGTTTGTGCACCACCGCGGTGTAAATGCCGAACAACAAGACGATGAAAATAATGGTCGGCACGGACCCGAGCAGTAATCCGCCTAGTTGTCCTAGTATCTCGTCCATTGTGTGCTGATCAGGTCTAGAGCGTCAGGAGGCTTAAGACCATTGAAAGTAACATGTTACGGATTGAGTGTCAACGCGGTCACAGGCCCTTTCCAGATTGAAGTTGAGGCCTCGGAACTATTTCGCCGAATAGTGGAAAGAGGCTTGACATCCGGCATAACGGGTCTAGCATATAAGTATCACCTCCGATCCAATCCGGATCGAATGGGCCGATAGCCAAGGAATGTCACCGCTTCTTGGTTGCCGGCCCATTTAAGCTTTTCAGCCGTCAGCCCTTGTTCGGGGGGGGGGCGTCCCGTTCTCCCCCGGGGTTGGTGTTCACTCTAATGTAAAGGCATTTCACTGCGTGCTCAGGAGAGGCCATGGGTTAAGACCGAACGTCTAAGTTGGCGCCTAGTCCTGCAGGACAAACGCCCTGACCTTTCTCACGACCGACTCCGGCGCTTCTACTTCCATCTCCACCAATCCATCCTTGTAGGCGCGCGAATAAATGCGCGAGCGGGCTTCCAGCAGCGCCAGCATCTTGCCTTCTTTCTGGGGAACACGCAGATGCACGCGGCTGATCGGATCCTCCGACAGCATTGCGTCGATGCGTTCGAGCAGCGTGGTCATTCCCGTGCCCTTAGCCGCCGAAACATGCACTCTTCCGGCGTCGTCCAACAGCGATTCGCGTTGCTTGGGAGGCAGCAGGTCAATCTTGTTCATCACCCGCAGACGCGGCTTGCCGTCCGCTTCCAGTTCTCTGAGGACCTTGTCCACCTGTGCGTCCTGTTCCTCTGACAAAGGACTGCTGGCGTCTGAAACTTGCAGCACCAGCGAGGCGCGCTGCACTTCTTCGAGCGTGGCCCGAAAGGCGGAAACCAGCGTGTGCGGCAGGTTGCGGATGAATCCCACGGTGTCCGAGAGCAGCACTTTTCTTCGCGAGGGCAGCGCCACAGAACGGATGGTGGGGTCGAGCGTCGCAAACATGCGTGGGGACTGGAGCACCGCTGCATGAGTCAGCGCATTGAACAGCGTGGATTTCCCCGCGTTGGTGTAACCGACCAGTGCGACCGTCGCCACCGGCTCCGCCTCCCGCCGCGCCCTTTGTTGTGCCCGCACCCGACGCACGTTTTCAATCTGCTCCTTCACATGCCGAATGCGACGGTGAATCTTTCTGCGATCGGTTTCGAGCTGGGTTTCGCCTGGTCCCCGGGTGCCGATCCCGCCGCCCAGCTGCGACATCTCTATTCCGCGTCCGCCCAGGCGGGGCAGCATGTACTCCAGTTGCGCCAGTTCCACCTGCAGCTGTCCTTCTCGCGTCCGCGCGTGTTTGGCGAAAATATCAAGAATAAGCTGAGTGCGGTCGATCACCCGCGTGTGGACCAGCTTTTCGATGTTGCGCTGTTGCGAAGCCGTCAGGTCGTGATCAAACAGCAGCAAATCGGCAGAGACCGAAGCGGTAGCGCCGGCGATCTCCTCCAGCTTGCCGCTGCCGATCAGGGTGGCCGGGTCGGGACGGTCGCGGTGCTGCAGAAACTCGCCTACGACCTCCGCACCGGCGCTGACCGCCAGAGAACGTAGCTCGGCCAGTGATTCTTCAGCGCTGAACTCCGGGATGTCCGGAGCTTTCGTCGCCAGCGGGCCGGCGGAACTATCACGGGCAGCCTGGGCGGCTGCAGTCAGCGGACCCGTACGGGCCTTGGGGGATGCCGGCACGCGAGAGCGAGTACGCAAGTCAAGGCCAATGAGAAACGCTCGCTCCCGGGGCGCACCGTTCCCGTTCGCCGCCGGGCCACGCCCTGCGTCGCCGGTTTTAACACCGCTGGTCTTACGAAATGACCTGGATTGTGAACTGCTCAATTTGTTGACTCAGCACTTGGCAGGTTGCCCCTTCAACCTTCTGTCCCGGAGGGACGCGGCATCGCCGCCGCTTCCCCACTCGTTGCCGGGGCCCCCGCCGATGCTGCCAGGACGGTTGGCCTCTCCCCATGACTGTGCAAGGTCTTTCCCATGGCGATGGTGGAGATGGCATGTTTGAAGATCAGTTGCTCCTGGTTATTGGTTTCGAGCACGACGGAATACTTGTCGAAGGAGCGGATGCGGCCCGTGAGTTTGACACCGCTCAACAGGTAGATGGTGATATTGGTGCGCTCCTTGCGTGCGGTATTGAGGAAGGTGTCCTGGATGTTCTGCGCCGGCTTGTTTTCCATCACCCATCTCCTTAGTCCTGACGGCAACGTTCTGAACGCTCAGGTCTGTACTGCACTGCTCCTTGCAACGGCTGCTGGGCACCGCCGCAGAATGAGGATGAACAGACTGCGTATGCATTATGAGTATCTCTATACGCGCCTGTGCAACGCTGACGGCTGAGTATCTGTACGATACGGCGTTGCTTCACGCATTTCAAGCGACTCGCAGAGCTGCCCTGATTCAACGACTTCTTTGCGCCCTTTGTGATAGAGGGTTTGACCTCGCCTGAATCATTCAAACCCTAAACCGAAAAGGTCGCAAAGAGAGACCGGAAAGTCAGGCGAGGGCCCGATTGACATCGCCGGCACAAAGTGCAACCATTCTCGCCTTCAAGAGCCGCCGCAGTCGAAAAGAGCTGCCGTGCTCACGCTGAGTTTCGGGAGTCACGTATGCATCATGCGATCGCTCTGCTTGTCATGCCCACTCACACCGGCACCGAGGCGCTGGCGTTCATGCTGCGCTGGGTTCACCTGCTGGCGGGCATCACCTGGGTGGGACTGCTCTACTTCTTCAACCTGGTCAACGTGCCCTTCGTGAAGCAACTGGACGCGGCCAGCAAGCCCAAGGTCCTGCAGTACATGACCATGCCGGCGCTGCAACTTTTCCGCTGGAGCGCCATGCTGACCGTGTTCGTGGGCTTCTGGTACTGGTCACAAATCTACGTCGCGGCTGACGCCCATCGCATGGGAGTCGGCGCCGGCAGCACCATCGGGCTGTTTCTGCTGATCTGGGTAGCAGCTTCCATGATCCTCTATTTCGTGATCTCGAAGACGCCCAGCGGATATGTACTGGGCGCGATCACGGCGGTCCTGGTCTGCGCCGCGGGGTGGCTGTTTGTGAACTACACGCCGGTGGGCCAGGACGATAACCACGTATTGTCGATTGGCATCGGCGGCGGGCTGGGCTTCATCATGCTGTTCAACGTGTGGGGAATCATCTGGCGCAACAACAAACAGATCATCCGCGGTACCCTGGCAGGCACGCCCCCGGCCAACGCTGCGGTCCTGGCACGGCAGGCGTTTCTGGCGTCGCGCATGAATTTCTTCCTGTCGGTTCCCATGATTTTTTTCATGGCCGCCAGTTCGCATTACACGCTTCTAGGCAGGTAGCTCTTCCTCTGGGCAAAAAAAGAACCTGTCGCGTGTGGCGACAGGCCCAAGTTCAGCAAACTACTTGACGACCTAGAAATTCAACTTCAGTGCCACCTGCATTTGCCGCGCCGAAGTGGTCCCATCGGGCCGACCGACCGTGGCGGTACTCAAGCCAAATACACCCACATTGCCGATCTGGTTGCCCGGGCTGGCGGCTGACTGGTCACCCGGGTTGGTGAAGTTGGGATGGTTGAAGATATTGAACCCTTCGACGCGAAGCTCCGCCCGGAACCGTTCTGTGATCCTGATGTTCTTGGTAAAGACCAGGTCAAAATTCACGAATGCGGGTCCGTAGAACTGGTTTCGACCGATGTTGCCGGCTCTGCCGTTGATCGGCGGATTTTGGAAGGCAGCGGGGTTGCTAAAGATCACCTTATTGCCACCATTAATCGCTGGGTCGTCGTTCTGGCCGGGGGCGTAGGGGTCGCCTACCAGATCACCCCAGGAAGCGATGCCTGTTCTCTGACTATCGGTGCGGCCGCGAATTTCGAAAGGATGTCCAGTCTGTAAGGTGGTAATCCCCGAGAATTGGATGCCCTCGAAAATTCGCCCAATCACACCACTACTGAGGTAGGGCTTGCCTTTCCCGAACGGCGCCTCCCAAGAATAGTTGATAACCCCAACATGACGTACGTCATTATCCGAGTTACTGCGGTCCTGGCCCAAATCTCGCGAGTTGCGCGGGAACGTTCGAGCACCTTGCCCGGGATCGATCGGATCAGGAGAGTCGTCGATCGCATGCGCATAGGTGTACGAACCCTGTATCTGGAATCCGTGAGTCATGCGGCGCGTGATCTTGGCTTGCAGCGCGTTGTAAATGGAGTTTGCCACTGAGCGGTTATACGCCGGCTGAATCAGGGCATTGTGCGCTACAGCGTTGAACGGCATTGGCGTGAAAAAGCTCTGAGCACCGTTGTACAGGTTGAGACCCGACACCTCGTTGGGCGTGCAGGAAGAAGTGTTGCCAAATGAATCGGTGAAGGAGTTTGTCGGGTCACTGCAAAACGCCACCAACTGATCTACCAGGTTGGGATCGGGAGGGTTGCCGTCCACTGCGCGATAGATGTGCGACCCTTTGGATCCGATGTAGGCGACCTCGAGAGTATTGTTGCCGCCTAGTTCCCGCTGAATCCCAAAGTTCCAGTTATTGCTGGCGGCATTGCGGAAATGGGTATCAAAGAGGGTCGGCGCCAGTCCTCCGACTGTTCCGTCGTAGTCGGGAATGGTTGCCGAGGGTGTAGTGTTGGGTACGATCACCGGAACTGCCGGAGTGCCGGGACCACTGAAAGTGTTACCGATGGAGTCGAAGGGTTGCGTGGAATAGTCTTGCTCAAAGGGCGGATTGCCGCGTGCATTGCCGAATAGATTGCCGAACACGCGGTCATGGAAAATGCCAAAGGCGCCCCGGATCGCGGTCTTGCCGTCACCCCAGGGATCCCACGAAAACCCCACGCGAGGCTCGATGTTGGAGTAATCGTCGTCGTAAAGCTGATGGCCAGTCCCGGGCCCGACCAGGGAGAGAACTACGGGAAACGTATTTGAGGGATCAGAAAGAAGGTTGGATAAATTGGCATTTTCCTCGTAGGGAACGCCATTGAACTGGTAGCGCAGTCCGAGGCTCAGGGTAAGATTGCGCCGCACCTTCCAGGTGTCCTGCACGAACCCGTCATATTCATGTTGCCGGAACAACTTGTCGTCCGTTGGCACCCGGTTTCCGGTCTTGTCAAAAAACTCTGCGTTGAGGTCTGTAGCTATGAAACCGTAGAGCGCACTGGCCGCATCCGAGACGGCGAATCCGATATTGGGCTGATCGGTCACGCCCGGGATATCAATCAGATTGAAACCGACATTGAACGGATCTCCAAACAGGGCAAAGGTATTGAGACCGAGCTGGCGCCGTGAGGCAAAGCTGTTGGGTCCGCGCTCGTGGACGTCGCGAAAATCACCGCCGAACTTGAAGGTGTGGGCTCCGTGCACCCAGCTCAGGGTGTCCGTATAACTCGTGGTCCCGGTGGTACGAAACTGACCATCGGACGTCAGACTGATACAGCCGAAGCTGGTGAAAGGATCCATCGCGTAGTCGACGCCGTTCCCGAACTGATCCAGCGGACTTACGCTGTCCAGTTTGTCCAGGCCGGTGCAATTGAAGTTGGCATAAATCCGGTTCCAGCCAAACGTGAAACTGTTGAGCAGATTGGAATTGAAACTTGAAACCATGCTCGCCGACAGACCCTGCGTGATACTTTTGGTCGAAGTGGCCCCGACATTGTCGGGCAAAATATCGTCATGAAACGGATTGGGATCAGTCGCGTGATCGTATCCATAACGCACGCTGAGGGTCTGGCGGTCGGTGAAGTGGTGGTCGATCTTGGCCACGGTTTGATACGAACTCGTCCGCGATGAACTGGGATAGTGAATGACACCGCTTACCCCGTCCGCCGATTGGGGCGCATCCGGATAAAGCGCCAGAATCTTCTGGACCGTCGGATCGATGGGCAATCCATAGACGTTGTTAGAACTGGATGGGCTGAGGTCAACAGGAACGGTGGTCGAACCCAGGGTATTTGGATCGATGTATGTAAAATTGAACACACCCGTCTTGAACGCCTGGGTAGGCACCACAGAGGTTCCCGTCAAGGTGGTAATGAACCGGTCCATCTCGTCGTTGAAGAAGAAAAAGGTCTTGTTCTTACGAATAGGCCCACCGATCGAAAACCCGAACTGATGCCGGATGTACGGGTCCTGGGGACCTTCGCTGGCCCGGTTGAACCAGTCGCGGGCCCCGCCAAAAGCGTTCCAGCGCCCGAATTCGTATGCATTCCCGTGGAAGTCATTGGTGCCGCTCTTGGTCACCACATCGATGATGGCACCGGTGTTGCGCCCGAATTCCGCATTGAAATTATTTGTAATGACGCGAAATTCCTGAGTGGACTCCGGATCCGCGCCAAGCACTCCACCTGCAATTCCCGGTACTGAAGTGTCGTTGTTATCAACGCCATCAAGAAGAAAATTATTGTTTCGCTCCCGCGCACCATTCACGGTGTAGCCGCCCAGCCGGCTGTTGGTCTGGGACGTGCCCGGCGACAGTAACACCAGTTCATACGGGTTGCGCGTGATCAGGGGCAGGTCCTTGATGGCCCGTTCGTCCACCAGATTGCTGACCTGCGAGCTCTCCAGGTCAACATCCGGAATCTGGTCCGCGCGCACTTGAACTTCTTCGCTGACCGCTCCCGGCTCCAACTGAACGTTCACCGAGAGCACCTGGGCAACGGTGAGCTGAACATCGGAAGCATGGAAGGTCTTGAAGCTCGCCATCTTTACCGTAATGTCGTAGGCAGCAGGCGGGAGGGACGGAATGCTGTAAGCTCCCGTACCGCTGCTGGTGGCAGTGCGCACGGCGTTCGATCCCAGGTTCCGGACAGTGATCTCCGCACCTTGCACGACGGCGCCAACAGAGTCGGTCACCGTGCCTTGAATCGATCCGGTCTGGGCCAGCGCCAGCGTGGCGCACAGCAGCATCACTAGGATGCTTCCCCAAAGAAGTCTTAGGCTCTGCATTTGTTTCTCTCCTTAATTCATCAAGTCGTCCGCAATTCCGTTCGGCTTGCTGCGGCAATCAGATTTCGCCAACTTGTCCGCGGGGCGGGCCATGAATGTCAAAAAAGTTCTTGCTGGCTGGAAAACACGCCCCTACTGCAACTTTACGACAGGCCGCTGCAGGGTCGTAATGGCAATTGGTCGGCCAGTCAGGATGTCTATGTGAAGTATTTAATTCGGCAGGACTTAGCTGACCAGCGGAATCAACAAAGACAGCAGTACTTTAGTCACACCTACGGAGTTGTAGATGAGTGGAATACCAAAAGTCATAGCGGGGAAGGCTGGTCGGGCGCGGGGCAGCATCAGAAAATCAAATGGGGCCCGGAACCGGGCCCCACTCGCTCTCACAACAGTTGCTAGAACGTCAGCTTCGCTCCGATGACCATCTGGCGCGCATTGCTGGCGAAGCTGGCGCGGGCATTGTAAAAGTTCGGCTGACTTGGAATCAGGTAATTCCTCTCCGAACCGGTGATTGATACAGACAGCGCCTGGTTGGGGCTGCCGGTCACGAATTGCGGATGGTTGAAGGCGTTCAGCAGGCCCGCCGTGATATCGAAGCGGACACGTTCGGTGATCTGAATGTGCTTGGCCATGTTGATGTCCCAGTTGTTGATCGGAGGCGTGGTGATGGTGCTTCGCGGTGTATTCGACAGCGCGCCCTTACCCCCCTTGATATAGCGCGCGTTGGGATTTACAGCCTGGTAGGCCACAATGTAGGGCGACGGATCGAAGCTGGTGTCCGGATCATCGTTACAGAAGTGACCTGCGGGAAGGCTGCTGTTGCAGAGATTAATGATATCGCTCCCTACATTGGCTGCTCCCGCCGCATTGAAGATGGGCCGATCCGGCGCGGAGTCCGCATTCAGGTTGGAATCGGTGCCACTTTGCGCAGTACCCCACTGACCGCTCTCCCAGGTGTAGATGGCTCCGATCTGGTAGTTACCCAGCAGGTTGCGCTCCAGCCAACTGGAACTCTTGCTGAAGAACGGCATGTCGTAAATCGTGGAGAACGTAAAGCGATGCCGATGATCCAGTAAGGAGTTACTCCGCTCGGCCGGCAGGTCCAGGAAGTTCTGCGGACGCCGCGGCGCGATTACCGTGGAGAAGAAATCAGCTGTACCGTTGTCGATCATGTGGCTGAAGGTGTAGGCAGCCTGGAACTGCAGGCCGTTAGAGAACCTGCGATTCAGCTGGGTCTGTAGCCCGTGATAGGTGGATGCGCCCAGGGGCAGGAAGGCCGTGATGGGAGAATCGAACCCATTATTCAGGAACTGGGGCAGGAAAAAGCCGCCGTTGTTGAACTCGGTTAACAGAGTGTCCAACGTAAGCGGGAGCGCGTCCAGGGTTGAGCTTCCCGGATTCTGCAAGTAGGTGGGAAGGTGATGGCTCGCGGTCACCACCGGTTGGAAGTCGATGATATTCTGCGCGTCCAAGTCCACCCCGCGAGTGCCGACGTAACGCACCTCCGCGGTGTAGTCCTTCATGAAGACGTGCTGCACGCTCAGGTTCCACTGCTCGGAATAGGGATACTTCACATGGTTGGGCAGGAAGCTCGAAGTTGCGTCGCGTGCCGCGGCCTGATCCAAGATGGTGATGCCGCTGCTGGCTTCGGGCGGAATTCCGCCGTTAGCCAGGAATGTACTCTGGCACACCGGATCCGGGCAGTTCTTGGTGGAACCGATCTGCGGAGGACGAGACAGTGTTCCGATGTTGTCGTAGAGAACGTCGTACCCCATCCCGAAACCGCCACGGATGGAGGTGTTGCCGCTGGTACCCGGTGACCACGCGAAGCCGACCCGCGGCATGTAGTCTTTCTTAGGAGCTTGCGGAGAGGTGAAGCTGATCACTCCCGGCAGGTCAGCCACGCTGTTCAGCGCCATCTGGGTCCAGCCGAACGGCGTGCTGGTGTATTCGTAACGCAGACCCAGGTTCAAACTGAAGTTGGGCCGGATCTTCCAGATGTCATTGACGAACCAGAAAACTCCATACTGGTCTCCGGAGTAGCCGACTGAGCCAAAACTGCGCTGGCCAAAGTCAGGTACCTGGTCCAGGGCATAGGCTTCGAGCGAGCTCCAGTCATAGTCCCCACGGGAACGTTGAATGAACAGCTGAGGCGAGATCGACTTGCGATATTCGATGCCGAACTTAAGGGTGTGATTCCCCTTGGTCCAGGTCAGATTGTCGATCAGCTGGTAGGTGTTTTGCACCGCGTATTGCGGAGCATTTGGGTCAGGACCGACGTTGAGCTGGCCCAGGTCGTCGATGGTGATGTTCGGAAACGCGTCCAATCCGGTGAAAGTCAAATCGGGAACGGTGAAATTTTGGGCGAAGCGATTGTATCCCAGACGTAGCTCGTTCGTAATCGACGGTGAAAAGGTGTGATATTCGCTCAGGTTCACCAGGTGGAAGGGTTGCACCAGCGGAGTGTAAAACACCGGTAGTTGCGCGCCGGTGTCGATGCTGGCCAGTTTGTTATAGATGTAACGACCGCGGATCTGGTCCCGATCGCTGAGGTTGTAATCCATCGAGGTGGTTAACGACCGGTAGTTGGTGTAGTTCGGCGCAACGATGGGCAAGATGCCTACCTGCACCGGAACTCCGCCGACCGTAAGCGTACCACCAGTGGGGCATGAAGGGTTGCCAGCCGCACAAGCACTGGGAGCGACGGCGTATTGCTGCAGCACAGAGATGTTATTGGCGGAAACACCCGGGATACCATTTAAGGTCGTGTAACCGGCTTGCGTCGGCGCCAGCACCGGAGCACCGGGTGTTGCCGCTAAGCCAACCGCGTTGTATTCGAAGTTGGCGAAGAAGAAAAGCTTGTTCTTGAAGATGGGGCCGCCCACCTGCCCGCCATAACGGTTGTTGTCATAGCGTGGGTTGGTAAAGACACCCTGGTTCGACAGATTGTAATCCACCGCGTTCAGATTTCGGTTCTGGAAGTACTCGTACACGGCGCCGTGGAAGGTGTTGGTACCACCCTGGACGGTGATATTGAACTGGCCGCCAGTGGAGTGGCCAAACTCGGGACTGAACTGATTTTGCAGGAGGGTGAAGTTGGATACGGCTTCGGCCGGCACGTAGATGAGCGGCCCGGTCACGCCCTTGTCGTTGTTATCCACACCCTCGATGGTGAAGTTATTGTTGCGTGGCCGCTGCCCGCTGATGGAGGGGCCGGTGCCGGCTCCCAATCCGCCGGTGCTGCCCACGCCCGCGTCCAAGAGGGACAGATTGATCACGCCCAGATTCTGTCCGTTGGTGGCTACGCCCATGTTGGCGATGGCCAGGTCGCGCAGTTCCTTGCCTTCAAAAGTGTTCTGCAGCTGGATGGTGGTCGTATCGATGATGGGCGCCTGTCCTGAGACCTCCACGGTCTCGGTGCTGGCTCCGGGCTCCAACCTCACGTTGGCCGTGCTGGTCGCGTTCAGCCGCACTTCAAACGACACCGTGGTAGTGCGAAAGCCGGACGACTTCACGGTGACTTTGTAGGAACCGGGGAGCAGATTGTCGAAGCGATATCCACCCGTGTCGTTGGTCTTGCCGTTTGCCAACACGCCCGTCGCAATATTGACTACGCTAACGTCGGCATTGACCACAGCGGCGCCCGAAGAGTCCACTACTGTACCCACGACGTTGCCAGTGATGGCCTGGCCGTACGCCGCTCCCGCGCCCAGCATCAGCAGACCCAGCAACGCCAGCGCAATTGTAAAAGCTCTTAACGTGCAAGCAAGTCGAGACATACTCTTTCTCCTCAACACGAAAATCCTGGGCTTACAACCCTGGAAAACCAGGCGTAAACATTAACATGACGACAGACACTACTGGACATATCGGAGCAACTCAGATTCCAACATTAAGTTCATATAACATACAATGTTTTCAGTAAGTTGTGAGGCTGCTTTGTTGTTTGATACCGAAAAATGTATGGCCGTTGGGATTTCGACTATGAATTCTTATATTTTGAAACGGTGAGCCCCGAGTTCCTGTGCCACAATGCAGCGTGGATTCCGCGCTATATCGGGAGGGAATTGAGCGGTTCAACCATGCCGCCTTCTTCGAAGCGCATGAAATTTTGGAGGACGCCTGGCGAGCCGCGCCCGCAGCCGAGAAGAAGTTTCTTCAGGGATTGATTCAGGTCGCGGTTGCGCTCTACCACTATGGAAACGGAAATTCCGTGGGAGCGCGGTCCGTGCTGAGGCGGGCGTTTCGAAATCTCTCGCGCTATCCGGAAAACTTCGGCGGCATCAATTCCGCGCTCTTGTTGAGGTCGATTTTGGCGTGGCAGTGTGCCCTGGACGGGGGCGCGCCGGTGCCGCCGCTGCCCACGATTGTGCTGGTGGAATAGTTGTCAGATCTCGGTTGTCAGTTGTCAGTCGACGGTTCCCGGTCTTGACTTCAGCGCCTGGCTTTCTTCTTCTTCCTGACCACTGGTGACTGACGACTGGCAACTTCTTTTTTCTGCTCTCCCGGCGCCAGAACCCGCCGCACAACCGGCGTGTTCAGCTTGTATTTGCGCTCGGTAAGGTTTCCGGCGTCATCTTTGACGCGCACCACGAAAACCGGCAGATCGCCTTCTTTATCGAAACTCTCGTGCGAGACGGTTACCGGCAGCGCGCCATTGAGATTGCGCTCGCGATAGGCGGTTTCGTAACGATGCTTCCTGATGTTCCAGGTGAAGACCCGGATCTGGTTGTAGTCGAACGGCATGCCATCCTTGTTTTCGGTGAACAGCACCAGGTACTGGGGGACCTCTTTCCCGCCGTCGCGGACATGGTCGAGCAGGAATGAAGCCACCAAGCGCTGGCCCTCGGAATATTGGGCGATCTCGAGCGGCGCGTCCACATCCAGCATGCGCCCCAGCACCCAACCCACATGTCCCGGTTCATCGCGGACCAGCCACCAGTCTTCCATGGGCGGCGGGGCGGTTCCTTCTTTCCCGGCGCCGGCCGGCCGGGCCGGTGCGCCGGGCAGGATTCTCTGGCTGCTGGCGCGCTTGAGCAGTGACACCTTGGCCCCCTGGTCCATCTGGTAGAGATGTTCAGCATCACGCTGCGGCTCTAGATGGATGTTGCTCTGGTTGTGGGCAATGGCGGTGGCCTGGACGGGATCAGTGCGCGTCTGCTCTGCCAGTTTCTGGAAGGCGTTAAAGGTTTCCTGACTTACCAGGTAGCGCTGCTCCAACCATCCCTCGGCGCCGCTGGAGGTGCGGACCCGGGCAAAACGGCGGTCGCGCCCGAGTATCTGCACCGCTTCGCCGTTCTTTACGGATCCGGCTCTGTTGTAAACCGCCGCCACCTGGTCACGCAGAAAGGCCTGCGGAGCGGATACGTAGGCCATCTCCTTGCTACCGCTTTTACCGCGGTTACAGCCGACGAACAGAGCTCCGCCGGCCAGCAGGGAGAGAAACAGGCAGCATGCGAAAAATGGGCGGCGGAATGTCACGGCGTCAAAATTTCCACAAGGTCCGAGCCACGACTTGCTTTCCCAGACTACGCCTGAGGACTGGAGTCCCCGAAGGAAATACCGATGGCCTTGGCGGTCTGCACGAATTGACCCTTGGGATCGACCGTCTTCAGATGGCCAATGGCCTCGGCAATGTCTACGGCTTCAATGCGCGCGCAGCGCAGACACACCATCTTGCCAAACCCGCCCTGGGCAATCAGATCGACTGCGGCCACCCCAAAGCGAGTGGCCAGGATGCGATCGAAAGGGGTGGGCGTGCCGCCGCGTTGAATGTGGCCCAGCACACTGACCCGGACTTCCTTGTCGGCACAGATGGCAATGGCGTTGCCGATCACGTTGCCCACTGAACCGGCCCGCCGTTTTTCTTTCAACAGTGGGGGAAGCCTGACGCCTTCCGCTACCACCACGATGGTGAAGCGCTTGCCATAGGTCTCGCGCCGGCGCACGAACTGGCAGACGTTTTCGATCGTGAACGGAATCTCAGGAATGAGAATGACGTGCGCTCCGCCGGCAATGCCGGCCTGAACAGCGATCCAGCCGGCGTCGCGGCCCATGACCTCCACCACCATGATGCGGTGATGCGATTCGGCGGTGGTATGGATCTTGTCCACCGCATCCGTGGCGGTGGTAACGGCGGTGTCGAAGCCGAAGGTTACTTCCGTGGCTGAAAGATCATTGTCAATCGTCTTGGGCACACCCACAATCTGCATACCCTTGCGGAAAAGTTCCAGGGCGATGGTCTGCGAGCCGTCGCCGCCGATACTGATCACCGCGTCGATGCCCAGCTTACGGGCGTTGCCAATCACGGTATCGGAAATATCGCGGACAACCTCCTGGCCGTTCTCAACCGTGCAATATCGGAAGGGATCTCCCCGATTGGTGGTGCCCAGGATGGTGCCGCCGCGAGGCAGAATACCGCTTACGTCCTTCAGTTTGAGCTCGTAGGATTTCTCCGGCCAGATCAGTCCATCGAAGCCATCCGGGATACCGATAATTTTCCATCCGTATTTCAGGAAGGCGCACTTCACCACCGCGCGAATCACGGCGTTGAGGCCGGGTGCGTCGCCGCCCCCGGTGCAGATTCCGATACAGCGGATGGCGCTCATTGCACGGTGATCGTCAGGGTGTTGCTGTTGATGCCATTCAGCGTGGCAAAAATGTGAGCAACCTGACCTGAGGTACCAGTGTTGGCAGTCGCACTCCCACTCCCCTGGCTCAAGCTCACAGCGGTGGTGTTGTCGTTGCTCCACGTCACCTGACTGGTGATGTCCTGCAGCTGACTGCTTCCGGAATAAGTTCCCTGTGCGGTCAAGGTAAAGGTGCTGCCGGCGGTCGGGTTGAGGGTCGAAGCTGTGAGCGCAATGGACTGCAATGGTCCGGTGTTAACCGTGATCGTGGATGTGGCCGTGATTGTGCCCGACGTGGCAGTAATGGTCGCGGTCCCGGGAGGGTTGGCTATGGTCGCGGCCGCCGTCACCAAACCGCCGCTGCTGACGGTCGCCACCGTCGAATCGGACGTGGTCCAGTTCGCGCTCCCGGTGAGGTCCTTCGTGCTGCCGTCATTGTAGGTGCCGGTCGCGGATATCTGTTGGGTGTGCCCTTCGATAAGTGACGCCGTTGAAGGCACCACGGCCAGCGAGGTCAGCGTGGGGTTGACGAAAAAGCCGCGACAACCAGCCGCCAGAACCAGCAGGAAGAGCGCTGCCAGAGTAGCCAGAAGACGGAGTTTCCGATCAAGAAAAGGCATGTTGAAAAGGTCCCGGCAGACGTACTTTTCCCCGCGCTGTCCGCTCCGAGTGGCTAAAAAGAATTGTAGCAGACCAGGTTTTTGCCAGACCGAGCGGGTGTACTTCCGAGTGCACTAAGGTCTGTAGCGCATTTCAGTTACCGGAACCCGGTGGAGCGCGGCAACCTGCGGACGGGTCCTTATCTTCCAACACTCGGCGCCGAGGCCTGCTAATCTGCTCTCAGCTTATCGGTACGGCCAGGGCGCGAGGCTGAAACTACGCAATGACAAGACTCTCTCTCCTCGTTTTTCTTTGCCTTTTCTCATCTTCGATGTGTGTTTCCGCGGAATCTGTCGGTCAGACCGGCCTTGCACCGCAGCTTGCTAACAAGTTGCAGCAGGCGCCGGCAGGCCTTTCCCCGCTGCTTCCTCGACTGTGCGCAGCCTGCATCCGGGCGCACATGGAGTTTCTGGCTTCTGACGCCCTGCGCGGACGAGGCAGCGCCACGGCGGACGAACTGGTGGCAGCAACCTATGTCGCCTCGCAACTGCGCGCGTACGGCATCTCTCCTGCCGGAGATGACGGTGGTTATCTGCAGCGGGCGACACTGCTGCAAGCAAAATTTACCGCGCCCCCGCAATTGACATTTGCGAAGTCCGACGCCAGCGGAGAAAAGACTACCTGGACCTGCGGCCAGGAGTTCGCCGCCCTCTCGCTCGCGCAAACCCGCTTCTCAGGTCCATTGCGCGTGATCAAGGTTGACGAAGACGATCCGCAGACTGCGGGCGCGGTGGTTCTCGTTCTGGGAAACGACCGGCGCCAGCAACGTGCCAAGGCCTTCTCGCTGGCCGCCAAAGGAGCGGTCGCGACGATCATCGCTGACACCGCGGAACGCGCCGCCCGCTTTCAGCGCACGGCACAACTGCCCACGCTGCCCGTCAAGCTGGAAGGACCTGATGCCTCCGGACTGGAGAACGACTTCAATGTGCTGGAGGCCAGCCCCGAAGCAACCGCCGCCCTGGAAGCGCTTCCGGAGAACACGGCGCTGACCTTCGACGGCCCCTCGACGGCAGAAACGAAATACACCTGGAATGCGGTCGGCATACTGCGGGGACGGGATCCCAGGTTGCAAGCCACCGCCGTGCTACTCTCGGCGCATCTGGACCACCTGGGAATCGGTCAGGCGGTGAATGGAGATGACATCTACAACGGTGCTGATGACGACGCATCCGGCACGACGACCGTGCTCGAACTGGCGCGCGTCCTGGGAAGCGGGCGAAAGCCCATGCGTACCGTAATCTTCGCAATGTTCGGCAGCGAGGAAACTGGCGGTCAAGGGTCAACATTCTTCCGGCAACATCCCCCGGTGCCCTTGAAGCAAATCGCCGTCAACCTTGAATTCGAAATGCTGGGACGCGCCGATCCCGCGGTGAAATCGGACACAGTGTGGCTCACCGGATGGGAGCGCTCAAATCTCGGACCGACGCTGGCGGCTCGCGGCGCCAAACTGGTCGGCGACCCTCATCCCAAACAGAACTTCTTCGCGCGCTCCGACAATTACGTCCTGGCGGAAAAGGGCGTGGTCGCCCAAACCGTTTCGAGTTACGGATTGCATAGCGACTACCACCAGCCCAGCGACGATGTGGCCCACATCGACTTCAGGCACATGGACGCTGCCATAGGCTCATTGTTAGGCCCGGTTCAATGGCTGGTGAATTCGTCATTTACACCACAGTGGAATGAGGGGGGCATGCCGTAAAACAGTCGTCGGTCGTCAGACGTTGGTCGTCAGCAAGATCTTCAGTGACCAGGCGCGCCGAGAAAGAAATCTGGTAGTTCCGTTTCTGAAGAATGGAATTTGCTGACGACGGAGGATTAGTTCGCCCTTTTCGCCTTCGCAATTTTCTCATCAATGGGCTTGCGGCCGGCGAAGCCCTCGCTGACGTCGTGCCAGTGGGTGATGCCCTTTTCACCCAGCTTCCAGCACAGCAAAACGGTACGACCTTCCACCTGGCACGGGAAATCCAGCAATCCGATATCCAGGTCTTTGACCTGCACTCCAGTGGCATCGATTTCGGCGAGCGCATCTTTCACGCGCTGGATGGTCTTCTCGCGCTCCGCCTTGCGCCGCGCCACTTGAATGATGTTCACCAGCAACCCGCCGCTGAGGAAGACCCGATGGGCGAGTTCCTGGAGTTCGGCATCGACGGTTTCAATCAGCTTCGTGCCATCAATCGCAGTGCGCAGGAGCGATTCCAGAACGGGGAGAAGGCTTTGAGCTTCATCGAGGGTGAAACTGCGGTCGGCCATAAAGGGGATACACTTTTATTCTAATGCATCTGCATCCTGGAGGTTGGACGAAATGAGGACCGCATCCTCCCGTAGTTCAAAACACTGGCGGAGGCGCCGGGCCAACGCATTGGATATCCGCCGCACTTATCGCGTTCTCGCTTGCGAAGGATCGGCGCTGGCTGCAGTATTCAGATCCAAATGCAGGTGCTGGTTAGGATCGACTCCCGGCGGGTAGCAACTTCCATCGCGGTTGTAGTTGGCCGGACAGGCGGCGGCGACATCCGGCCGCCTGGGCGATTGCGCAAATTGCCAAGCTTCAGCGAAGACAACACCGCTATCGGCCGGGCTGGGCGCACGCCTGGGGAAAGCGCATCCGGGCGACGGTGGGCAGGCATCGTTCGCAACCCAATACACGATCGTCCTTCCCCCAGAATTCTGCCGGATATCCTCGGCAGTGACGATGGAGACACCGCCGCCTTCGTCAGCGGCGATGCCAGAGCAGTAGATGCCGGCGCGGAAGCCGGCCCCGGCCACCGCGTCCACCCAGGCGTAAATGTACGCTTTCTGTGCGGGCAGCATGCGACCACCCTCTTCCTGATCGAGGAAGATTATCGTTCCGGATGGAAATCCTTCCCGCCGCGCCGAAGCGACCGCCATCTGGGCATCGGTTTGGCCCAGCCTGCCGGCATTGGAAACCGTTTTCAGCTGGGCGAAGCGCCTTCCGTCGAACAGCACCAGGAACCCGAAACCTGCTGCTTGCACCGCCTGCCGTTTCCCTGCCCAGGTGTTCGTCCTTTCGCCAGGAGGGTGGTTAAGCCAGAAGCCGGCGTAGGAAAATGTTTGCCGCAGCAGCTTCAGGTTTTGGTCTCCGGGATAGTTGTTGCGGTCGAAACCAAGGTAGGTGGGAGCGGGTGCGGACGGTCGGGATTGCGGCACCATGTTCAGGCTGAGAGAGACTAACAGGACGGTGGTCCCGATCCGGGAAATGCGCGTCATGTTCAGATGCTACCGTTTCGATCGGGCCGGCGCTGCCGGCAGGGTTTCGAAAATAACGGCAGAGAACTACTACCCGCCGATGTGCACCATGGTCCGCGACGCGGGCACGAAATCCGGTTCGCCGATATGGTGACGCTCCTCTTTCTTCCGGACCACGCCGCGAATGAAGTCGGCCAATTCCTGGTCTGACGCCCCACGGCGCATCACCCCATGCAGGTCATGGTCCCAGATGGAAAACAGGCAGGTGCGAATCTTGCCGTCGGAGGTGATACGAATGCGGCTGCAGTGGCCACAGAAGGGATGCGATACGGGCGCGATGATGCCGATTTCTCCGACGCCGTCGTCGAAGCGGTAGCGGCGCGCAGTTTCGCTGCGGGCATGCGGAATCTCGACCAGCGGCCGGTATTCGCCCATGCGGTGCAGGATCTCATTGAGCGTGACCACGGTATTCGGCGACCAGACGCGGTCTTCCTCCAGGGGCATGAACTCGATGAAGCGCACCACTACGCCTTCTTCCCGCGCGAACATGCCGAAAGGAATGATCTGGTCTTCATTGAAGCCGCGCATCAGCACGCAATTGACTTTTACCGGCCACAGACCCGCGCGGCGCGATGCCCGGATGCCGGCCAGCACGTTGTCATAGCCATCGGGCACGCGCGTGATGCGGGCGAAGCGGTCGGGATCGACCGCATCCATGCTTACCGTCACGCGTCGTAAGCCGGCATCCTTCAGCGGACGAGCCAGCCCGGCGAGAAGGTGGCCGTTGGTGGTCAGCGCGATGTCGAGTTCTTCTCCGTCGGTGGTGCGCAACTTCGCCAGTTGGCGGACGAATTCCACCACTCCCTTGCGTAGCAGCGGCTCTCCCCCCGTGATGCGGACTTTCTGGACTCCGAGTTCGACCAGCACACGCGCCATGCGCAGGTAATCCGCAAAGGCCAGGTCGCCGTAGAGCGCGCCCTCGTTCCCAGTGCGGCAGTAAACACATTTGTAGTTGCAGCGGTCGGTGACCGAGATCCGCAGATCGGTGATGGGGCGGCCGAATTTGTCGGTAAGAGGCACGTCGCTGGTCGTTCCGTCGTTGGTCTTTGGTCGTAGGCTGCGTGATCGTATGAATTTTGACTAGCGACTAACGACCATTCGCCAACGACAGAGAAGGGACACAGACAGGCGGGGACATCCCGGCAGCTGTTTCCTTTCCAATGGCTTCTTGCGAAGCCGGGAGGCACCGTCGTTTCCACCGGCACCCTCGGGTTGGCTTCTCTTTGTGAACTCTGCGAATCCTTGGCGGTCTTTGCGGTCAAGAGCTCTTAACCGTAAAGTGCGCGAAGATACCGCAAAGGACGCAAAGAAAACCATCCCTCGCCGCCGCAGCCAGGGTATGCCCGAAGGCTGGGGCGGTCGGAAAACTCTCTCGTATTATAGACCGGTAGGAACCACAATTGCTGACGCGAACGCCGATCCTCTAGTGCGGGGCTTTGAAAGTCACCATGGCAAGAATATCTTTTAATCGTGCCTGTGAGGGAGCTTCAACCTGCAGGGAAACAATGTAGCCGTCCAGGAATGTCGTGTACATGCCTTGAAAGTGAGCTGGCCCCGGTCCCCCAGTCTTCATCGTCGACTGGAAGAATCGTAAACCCGATAGCTCGAGAGGAGATTCTTCCTGGACGGTCACCAGACCTTCTCTTTCGAACTGGTGGCGAACGCTGCGCAGGTACTGATCCGGTGAATGGATCAATGGATTGGCGGAAAGAGCGTCTGCGAGTATCGCGATGGAATATTTGTCGTCCCAATTCTCCGCATTTGCCTCCACCGCGATCAGCCTTGCCCTCTTGCCTTGTGAACTGATGAACCCACCCTTAGTGAACTCTCCCCCGCCGACGGGCGTGAGAGTAAGGCCGAAATAGTCGTTCCTATACTGATTGCCAATGACGCTACCTTCCGCGTAGACGGCGGAAATGTCCTTGATGGCAGTCTGAGCCGTGGCGACTGCCAAAGATGCACACACGAGTACGACGCCAGCCAGCGCTTCCCGAACTATTTGGTGTCGGCACACTCTAATTCACCTTCAAGCCTACGGTTTCCCTGTCAACGCCTTCGCAATCGCGCCCTCCGCCAGCGGGGCCATGATCTTGAACCCGGCGGCGTTAGGATGCAGTCCGTCTTCGGCCAAGTCTCGTTTTAGCAGGCCCTTGTCGTCCACCATGGCGGAGAAGTAGTCCAGGTACACGAGGCCGTGGGCGACACAATACTCCTTTAGCCAGCGATTGAGCTCCAGGATTTTCTGCGGAGAGCGTTGCGCGAAAAAGTCCTGCGACTTCGGGGTGTAGTTGTGCACCGGCAGGACGGAGGAAAACACGAGGGCAACGTGATTCGCCCGCGCCAGCTCCGCCATTGAGGCGTAATCGGCCTCGATGTCTTCCAGACGCATGGGGCCGGTGTTTCCGGCAATATCGTTAGTGCCAGCCAGGATGACTACCACCCTAGGATGCAGGTCAATCACATCCTGACGGAAGCGCACCAGCATCTGCGGCGTGGTCTGCCCTCCGATGCCACGGTTGAGGTAAGGCTTGCCCGGGAAATAGTCCTCGAGTTTCCAGCTGTCGGTGATGGAATCGCCGAAGAAAACGACGAGGTTTTCACCCGGCGCGGGCGGCTTGAGAGCGGCGTTGGCGTCACGATAGCGGGCGAGTTGGCCATAGTCGTCGGTGAAGACCGCGATCCGCGAAGCCCGGTACTGGTCGAGGCCGGCGAATCCGGTGGTGGGAATGGCGGGTTGCTGGGCCGAGACGCAGACCGTCAGACAGACGACGGATGCCAAATTGATAAAGCGACGCGATGTCAGCAGCATGGTGTTCCCTCAACAATGTTAAAAATCGGAAAGCTGGAGAGTTTCCGCCTTGGAGTCGCGCGGAAGCGAATGAACGTTAGACAAACTAACGCTTTCGCTCGCTTTCGGCAATGTGTATACCTGACGTATATACATCGCCTAAGGGGGTTGCGATGGGTACCGCGAAGGTATTCCGCTCAGGAAATAGCCACCCAAGCAATTCCGCCTGAAGAGCAAAGAAGTCGAGATTTTCCGCCGGGCGGTTTTGCGACGTTTCCGCAGGCTCCGTCCCGGCGAAGCTGCTCTTTCGGTCATCACCTATGGAGAGCTCATCTACGGGGCGACGAAGAGTTCGCAGCGGGAGGCGGCACTGGAGAAGTTGCGTGAACTGGTCCAATGGCTACCGGCGCTCCCCCTGCCGGAAACCGCGGCGGAAACCTACGGGGCGATCCACTTTGAGTTGGCCGCAAAGGGCGAAATGATCGGAAACAACGATCTCTGGATTGCCGCTCACGCCGTTGCCTCAGGGTTGACTCTGGTCACAAACAACGAACGCGAGTTTCGGCGGGTACGTGGGCTGAAGCTGCAGAATTGGGCGGTATAGCGTGGTGATTCTCTAGTTCAATGACGGTCGCTGCCCTCGACTGGACAGCCGGGGCGGCTGTCGCCACGTGACCTGGCACTACATACCGTCGTAATTTGGCCCGCCGCCGCCCTCGGGCGGCACCCAGTCGACGATCTGATAGGGATCGGCGATGTCGCAGGTCTTGCAGTGCACGCAGTTCGATGGGTTCAGGCTGATGCGTTTGCCGTTGGGCTGAGCGGCATCGTCCACCATCTCGTACACGTTGGCGGGGCAGAAATTCTGGCACGGGCTGCCAAATTCTTTTATGCAGCGCGTGTTGCACACGTCGGTGTCATGAATGACGAGATGGGCCGGCTGGTCCTCTTCGTGCTTGGTGCCGGAGTGGTAGAGATCCGTGAGCTTGTCGAAAGTCAGCCGGCCATCGCCTTTGGCGGGGCCCAGCAGGTGGGCGTCGTCACCGCCGTCCGCGGGCAGTTCGCCACGTTTCTTGAGATGCTGATATCCCGCGGTGGAGGGGTAGCGCGCCCGCCAGCCGCGGCCGCCGGTGAACTGCTGCAGTCCGGCATTGATCATGCCGCGCCAGAAACCATGCTCGAAGCCCTGGTGAAAATTGCGCACTCTCCAGAGCTCGTCTCTGATCCAGCTGGATTCCACCCGCCGCTGAAAATCGCCTAAGGTGGCGGTGGAGAAATCGCTTTTCTTCAGGGCCTCAAATGCAGCCTCGGCGGCCAGCATGCCGCTCTTGATGGCGAGATGAATTCCCTTCAGGCGCTGCGAATTCAGCAGGCCGGCCGAGTCGCCGAGGATCATCCATCCATTGCCGGCCAGCGGCGGAATCGACCACCAGCCGCCGTAAGGCAAAGATTTGGCACCGTAGCGGATCATCTTGCCGCCTTCGAGAAGCTTGGCGACGAACGGGTGCTTCTTGAATTCCTGCAAAACACGCTGGGGATCGAGACGCGGATCGGGATAGTCGAGCCCCACCACAAAGCCCAGCGAGACCACATTGTCTTTTCCACCGTAGACCCAGGCGCCGCCGTATTCCTTCGTAGTGAGCGGCCAGCCCATGGTGTAGATCACTTCTCCGGCCGCGATGCGGCCAGCAGGGACTTCCCAGAGTTCCTTGATACCTTGCCCGTAGGTTTGCGGGTTGCGGTCGCGATTCAGGGCGAAGCGCGCGATGAGCTGCTTGGTGAGCGATCCGCGGGTGCCCTCGGCAAGAATCACAACCTTGGCCTGCAAGTCGTAACCCGGTTCGAAATTTGATTTTGGCTGATTCTGCTTGTCCACGCCCTTGTCGTCGGTGCGAACGCCGGCGACGCGATCGCCTTCAAAGAGCAGTTCCGAACCGGCGAACCCCGTGAAAACCGTGATTCCGGTTTCTTCTACCTTGCCTCCCAGCCACTTCACAAACCGGTTGAGCGAGATCACATAGTTGCCATGATCGCGCAGCGGCGGAGGCGTGACGGGCAATTTGAATTTGCCCGACTGGGTGAGGAAGTAAACCGCCTCTTTGGTGACCGCCGCCTCGATCGGCGCTTCCTGCTCGAATCCCGGAAGAAGTTCGCGCATGGAGCGCGGATCGAGCAGCGCGCCCGAGAGGCAATGCTGTCCGATCTCGCGCGCTTTCTCGAGCACGTAAATATTTTCTTTGCTGAGCTGCGAATCCGGGTTGCTCGCGCTGTGCTGATCGATCAGTTGCGAGAGCCGCAGTGCGCACGCCATGCCAGAGGGCCCGCCGCCCACGATGACCACGTCGGCCGGCATTTGCGGGCGTTCGATGTCGGTAAGCGGTTTGCGGAAAACTAACATTTTAGCAACCGGGGTTTAGCGCCTGACTAGAAACCATTCCCGTCCTATTGCCTTTTTCACGCCGGAAGCGTCTGTCTGGTCAACTACTCATCATATACCGCTTGAGAATTCAACGAAGGGGATCAGGCACAGCAAGTTGTTTGCATGCGAATCGCCGTCGGATTCTTGATTTCGCGATGCCGTGGAACGGTACTAGTTCGCTGAGCGCTGGAATTGTAGTAGACACTGTGCTTGGCGCTTTCGCGCAGGAGAACGCAGCCATTTGCCTCCAGGTGGCGAATTAGGTCTTGGCGCTTCATTCGAACGGTGAAATGAACATACGTCCAAGTGGGGCGGACCCTTGACCCATGCAACCGGAGAACCTAAGCGACGGAAACCGTGATCTTTTCGCGAGTGATTTCTTGCCTGAAATACGCTGTCCTGCCAGCTCGCGATTGGCCTCCAAGAGCAGTTCGACCGCATCGCGCAAATTCTCGCGCGCTTCTTCCAGGGTGTCACCCTCGGAGATCGCGCCAGGCAGTTCTTCGACATAGGCGACGTAGCCGTCGCCTTCACTCTTCGAAACCTGCTCATAGACAGCCGTAAGAGTCATGTCCATAGCCCTATTTTAGAGGGATCCCCCAATATGAGTACCGGAAAAATGGGTTACTGGTGGGGATGTACTCAAGCGCTAACGATCAACTTCCCGCCTTGGCCTTCTTCACCTCTTCAATCAACGGGGGCACGATGTCGAACAGATTTCCTACCACGGCAAAATCGGCAATCTCGAAAATCGGGGCTTCGGAATCTTTGTTGATTGCGATGATGGTGCGCGCGCCCTTCATGCCTACGATGTGCTGAATGGCCCCGCTGATGCCCAACGCCAGATACAGCTTGGGCGCAACCGTTTGCCCGGACGACCCGATCTGGCGATCCATGGGCAGCCATCCCGAATCACAAATGGGACGCGAGGCCGCCAGCTCGCCACCAAGGGTGTCGGCCAGCTGTTTGGCCAGTTCGATATTTTTCTGCTCTTTGATTCCGCGACCGACCGACACGATGATTTCGGCCTGCGTGAGGTCCACTGCCTGTTTGGCCTCCTTGAAAACTTCCTGCGGCTGGTTACGGATGGCGCCGTCAGCAATTTCCACCTTGACGGTTTCGACCGGGGCGGCGGCAGCGCCGGCTTCAACTTTGTCCCCGCGGAAAGCACCGTTTTGGAAGGTGACAAACCACGGGGCGTCGCAGGTGAAGCTCACATCGGCGGCCAGCTTGCCCTGGAACATCTGCCGGGTAAAGAGAAGTTTGTTGCCATCTTTCTTGTATCCGATGCAGTCGCTAATGGCGGTGCGCTCCATCGCGGTGGCCAGTTTGGGAACAAAATCGCGCACCTGATAAGTATGTGGCATCAACACTAGCCGGGGCTGTTTCAACGCAATGAACTGCTTGAGTGCGAGCGCGAAGGCGTCAGGGGTGTAGGGCTCGAGTTTGGGAGACTCGACGGCGTACACCTTCGCTACTTTCTTGCCGGCGATTTCGTTGGCAAAGTTCGTGACCCCGCTGCCGGCGACCGCGGCTTCCAGAGTCCAGCCGGTTTCTGCGGCCAGAGCTTGTCCGGCTGCCACAGTCTCCCAGGACACGCGGTTCAGTTTTCCTTCACGTTGTTCGACGATTACGAGGATGGAGTCAGGCATGATTTTGCTCTCGGGTACAGCTCCGGATCGGTGATTTATGAAAAACCAGTTCCCGGATTTGAGTTCTCGGTTTTCAGTGATTTACAGGACGCGTACTTCGTTTCGTAATTTCTCCACCAGCTTCTTCGCTACTTCGGCGGCTGGGCCTTCAAGGAATTCGGTGTTTTTCGTCTTCTGCGGAATATAAAGGCGTTCGACCTTTTGCAGGTTGGGGGCGATGGCGGACTGCACTTCGGCCAGGGCCACTTTGCGCAGCGGCTTGTTTTTCGCCTGTTTGATGCCGATCAGCGTGGCATAGCGCAGCTTGTTGATGCCGGACTGGATGGTGAGCACGGCCGGCAGAGGCATGTTCACAAACTGGAAATAGCCCGCCTCGAGCTCACGCTTGACCCGGATGCCGCCATCGGTCTTCTCGATCTGCATGATGATGGTGGCGTGCGGCCAACCCAGCAACTCGGCCAGCACCACGCCGGTTTGCGCGAAGCCGTAATCGTCAGATTGGAGGCCAGTGAAGATGAGATCGAATTTCTCATCTTTGATGGCAGTGGCAAAAGCACGGGCGGTGTTGGCAGCGTCCAGGCCGACAAAGGCGTTGTCTTCCAGGTGGATGGCACGGTCCGCGCCTTTGGCCAGGGCCTCGCGCAAGACCTGCTGGGCGCGCGCCGGGCCCGCCGTGATCACGACCACCTCTCCGCTGTGCTTCTCTTTTTGCCGCAGAGCCTCTTCCAGGGCAAAGGCGTCCGGTTCATTGACTTCGTAGGACACGTCTTCGCGGATCCACGTGCCGGACTCGTTCAGTTTGAGGGGCGCATCTTTCTGCGGCACCTGTTTCATGCAGACCAGTATCTTCAAGGACGAGCTCCTTCCCTGACCGGTTCACGATGGGGAGTGAAACTCACTATTATAAATCAAAGCTGCACTTCGCCGCAGCGCCCCGTCCTTCGCCGCGAGACCACACCCGGCGGCGCGTGGCGAAGTATAATCTTTCGCCAAGGAGGAACATAAATGCGCACACTTGGTTGGTACGGACTGGCCTTCACGCTGTTCTTCTCTTGCCTCTTTGTCGTGCCGGCAACGGCTCAGGAGGATTCATGGCAGGGACCGGAGAAGGGTCCTCAGCTTAAGGCGCACCTGGTCGACAAGGAAAAGAATGCCACGCGCAGAATCGCCGTGGTAGAGGTAGACGTGCGGAACGTCACACTGACGGATCCAATCGCCTATCGTGATGGCGGCTCCGGAATGGGGCATCTGCAGTACCGGGTGGATAGCGGCCCCTACATCCTTCCCATGACAAATCAGTTGGCTTTTGAAGGGCTGACTCCCGGGAAGCACACTATCGAAGTGTCGCTGGCCGACGGTTCCTTCCGTCCCATGGGGGCGAACGTGACACTGGACTTAGTGATTCCCTGAAACAGCTAGGTCATTCGGTGAAGACCACGGACTGCACGCCGGAAATCTCAAAGCGCTTGCGGCAGCGCGCATTCTTGCAAGCCATCAGATCGTCTTTGCGCAGCATGTAAGAGCGGGCTTTGGCGAAGCGGGCGCGATCGCGTTCGTCGGCACGTCCCGACAACTGCCTTTTTTTGGTGCGAACAATCCAGGTAACTTCGTACTCGGCAGGTTGATGGCAGTGCGGGCAGTTGAGCGTGGCCATCTTCTTTTCCGGCCGTTCATCGAAAAATTCGCGTTCTTCCATGGTCAGTTCATTTCTCTCATTCTGATTATTGCAGCTTTGCCGCATACAAGCTATGGCAAGATGGGTGGGATGGCGAAGAAGAAGCGCAAGCCAAAGAAGTTCAGCGCGGTCGATCAGGTGAAAGCCATGGCCAGGGCACAGATCGGCGCACCTCCCGCTGGACGCGTGGTGCCCGACCGCAGGGACAAGAAGACTGCCAAACATAAACCGACGCTGGGAAAAATGCTAGAGCCGGAATGAAACTTACGGCGGCGGCAGTGGCAACTTGCTCTGGATCCCCTGACCTTCGACAATCGTATAGATAAAGTCTGCCGGCACATCGCGCAGCACTTCCCCCTTGCCTCTGGGCCACCTGATTTCTACTTTGTTCATTTTGGCTTCGGCTCCCAGGCCAAAGTGCAGGCGCGGATCGTTCTGTGAGATGTAACTGCCTCCGGCACGGACTTCGCTGAACTGCACCAGCTTCCGTGCCGTCACCGTCACCCGCGCTCCGATCGCCGACCGGTTGCTCTTCGCCCCTGCGAGCTTGAACAAGGCTCGATGATGGTGGTTTCCGCCCAGGTTCAGCAGCAGGCTGGGGAGCGCTCCTACATTCACCATTACCACGTCGATATTTCCGTCGTTGTTGATATCACCAAACGCCGCTCCACGCCGGCTCTCCAGAGGAATTCCGGCCAGCGCGCTGGAGACATCCTGAAAGGTGCCGTCACGGCGGTTGCGGAAGAGCTGAATCGGCTCGCGATATGTCAGTCCGCCCGGAATCGAATCCACCTGCGGATACACATGGCCGTTGGCGATGAAAATATCCAGCCAGCCGTCGTTGTCCATGTCGAAGAAAGCGGTCCCCCAGCCTACCTTTAGGAAAGTGGGTTGCGCCACCCTGGCGGGATAGCTTACATCAGAAAAACCATCTTTCCCCTGGTTGAGATACAAGGTGTCCGGCTGTTCATGGAAGTTGGTTACAAACATGGAGAGCCGGCCCTGGTGCAGATAGTCTCCCCAGTCCACGCCCATGGAGCCCTGGGCCATGCCGTCGCCGCCGAGCGCGATCCCGGAGAGCATGCCCACTTCCTCAAAGGTTCCATCATGTTTGTTGTGGTACAGGTAATTGGGGCCGGCATCGTTGGCCACGTACAGGTCGGGCCAGCCGTCGTTGTCGTAGTCGCCCCAGATCACGCCCAGCCCGTAGTAGCGGTTCACGTCTTCCACACCGGCTTTCTTCGAAACTTCTTCGAAGGTGCCGTCGCCGCGATTGTGAAAGAGGAGGTCCGACTCGCCGATCATGCCCCAGGGACCGCACTGGACGAGGATTCCCTTGAAACGGCAATTTTTCTCGTCGCTGCCGAAAGTCGGCAGATGGTCCATATCGAAGTGGACGTAGCGAGAGACGTAGAGGTCCACGAAGCCGTCGCGATCGTAATCCGCCCAGGCCGCTCCGGTGCTGAAACCTCCGGCGGCCACGCCGGCCTTCTCGGTAACGTCCTCAAATTTGCAATTGCCCAGGTTGCGATAGAGCGCATTTCCGCCGAAGCCGGTGACGTAGATGTCAGGCAGACCGTCATTATCGTAGTCGGCGACGGCCACGCCCATGCCCCAACCCTTGCGCGCCAGACCCGCGGTGCTGGTGATGTTCGAGAATTTGAAATCCGCTTCCTGATGGTAGAGCGTGATCATGGGATCGCCGCCCTGGCGATAGCGGTCGATGGTGGATCCGTTCACTGTGATGATGTCGAGCCTGCCATCGTTATCGCAGTCAATCAGACCGGCGCCTCCGCTCATGGATTCGACAATGTATTTCTCTTCCGGAGTGGAAATGTGGGAAACCGTCAGGCCGGCCTCTTTGGCCACATCTTTGAAAGCGGGCACCGGGGATTGGGCGGCTCGGGCCTGCGGTGGCCGGGACTTCGGGGCAGCCGTCTGGGCTGATGCGCACAGCGAAAGCAACAGGCCCAGAGAGAGGATGGCACGCATGACGAGGAATTTCGTGATTATAGCCCACGATCATGTAGGGCGCCCTCTCGGCTGTGCGGGTGTGCTTCTGTAACTTTTACTAACGGTCAAACATCCCATCCGACGGCGTGCGATACTTCTTGCAGCCCGGAATTGGTGAGGAATGATCAAGCTTTCGGCTCTGCTACTGTCAATTGTTGTGGCCGCCTGGATCTTCGTATCAGCGTCTCCTCCGCCGAGCCGCAAAGCTGCTTCGCCCGTTCTGATCGAGCTGTTTACTTCCGAAGGTTGCTCCAGTTGTCCTCCGGCCGACGCCCTGCTCCAGCAGCTGGATCGTACCCAGCCGGTCAATGGAGGACAGCTGATCGTGCTGAGCGAGCACGTGGATTACTGGAACCACATTGGCTGGACCGATCCTTACTCTTCGCGCTTCTTCAGCGATCGGCAGAGTGTGTACGGCAACCGCTTCGGCTTGAGCAGCGTTTATACACCGCAGATGGTGGTCGATGGCGAGACCGAGTTTGTGGGCAACGATTCGCGGCTGGCCACCAAGGCCGTGGAAAAGGCGCTGACTCTGCCGAAGGTGGCCGTCAGGATTTCGGGTGTCTCGCTGGATTCTTCAAAAACCCTGCGCGCCCACGTTGACAGCGACGCGTTACCGGAAACCTCGAAGGTTCGCAAAGCTGATGTCTACCTCGTCGTCGCATTGAATCATGCCGAGTCACAGGTTTTGCGTGGCGAGAACAGCGGCCGGCGCCTGACTCACGTGGGCGTGGTCCAGAGGCTGACAAAGATCGGCAGCATCGAGAGCGGAAATGCCATCTCGCAGGAGGTTGACCTCAAACTCGATTCCAGGACCGATCCGGCCAATCTGAGGGTCATCGCTTTCATCCAGCAACCCGGCCAGAAGCGGGTTCTAGGCGTGGCGCAGCAGCAACCCCAGAAGTAATACTCGGTTTTCTTTGCGAACTTTGCGGTATCTTGTCGCCCGCTGCGGTGAGTGGTTGATGGTTCCGCAGTCCGGCGAAAAAAGCTTGAACCGCCAAGGACGCAAAGGGTCCGCAAAGAACGCAGAGCCATCCCGCTTCCTTCTCTCCGCTCCTCTCTGCTAAATTTGGCACCGCTATTTGCTGACTGGAGGGGACCGTGCGCATCGACTTGTTCCGGATGGAGCGAACCCAGTGCCTGTATGAAAACGAGGTCGAATTCAACCTGTCAGAGAGTGGCGTGCTTCCGTTGCGAGTCGAGGAAGTTTTGCAGAGTTCAAAAGAATCGGCTGACTTTCTGGCTATCGGCTTGAAATATCCCGAGTCCGACGGCTCCAAGGAGCTTCGCGAGTGCATTGCCTTGTGGTACGGCACCACTCCCGACGATGTGCTGGTCACGAACGGCGGCTCCGAGGCCAACTTCACGGCCCTGTGGGGACTGCTGGAAAAGGGCGATCATGCGGCCGTAATGCTGCCCAATTATCTTCAGACCTGGGGCCTTTCCCGCGCCTACGCGGCCAAGACCAATCCCTTTTATCTGGTGGAAGGTAGCGCCAATGGAAAGGCGCGCTGGGCCCTGGACATTGACAGCCTGCATCGAGCGGTGAGCAAGAAGACGCGCCTGATCGTGGTTACGAATCCCAACAATCCCACCGGCGCAGTCCTGAGTCAACAGGAGATGGACGAAGTGGTGCGGGTCGCGCGCCAGGCTCCGGCCTGGCTTCTGGTGGATGAAATTTATCGCGGCGCGGAAGTGAGCGGGCCGCTCACCCCGACATTCTGGGGACGCTATGACAAGCTGCTGATCACTTCCGGACTGTCCAAGGCTTTCGGATTACCCGGGCTGCGCCTGGGATGGATCGTGGCCCCGCCCAAGACCATCGCCAAGCTTTGCTCTTACCACGACTACACCACTCTGACTCCGACCATGCTGTCCGATCGCCTGGCGCGGCTTGTGATGGAGCCAGTACGGCGCGACCAGGTTCTCGAACGCACGCGTGCGATTGTCCGCCGCAATCTACCGCGGCTGGAATCCTGGATCCATTCGCACGATGACATCTTCACCTACATCCCGCCGGTGGCCGGCGCGATTGCGTTCTTTCGCTACAAGCTGCCGATTTCGTCCAGCGCGCTTTTTGACCGGTTGCGCAAGGAACGGTCGGTGCTGATAACCCCCGGGGACCACTTTGGTCTGGGACGTTACATCCGCGTGGGCTATGGGTACGATGTGGACTACACGCTGCGCGGCCTGGCGCTCGTTGATCTGACGCTGGAAGAATTGAAGAAGCAGAGGGGGCGCAGGAAATCTGTTCGTAGCGAAGCTGGGCACCGCGGCGCTGCTTAGTTTCTTGCCAGTCCTAAAACCTGAGGGCGGGACGCCCTCAGGACAGCCGGCTGAGCCTGCCCTGAGCACAGTCGAAGGGCCGGCGCTACGAATTTTTTCCTTCGGTTTTTGCGCGTTCCATTACCAGCGTTGCCGCTGCCACATCCTGCACGCCGACCCCAGTCAGGTCGCAAACGATAATCTCAGCTCCAGAGGTTCGTCCTGACTTGAGCCCAGCCGTGATCTCGCCTAGCTCTGCGTAGATTTTCTCTTTCAGAATCGCCCCGCTCTCGACCGCGTGATGGATTTCGCCCAGCCGCAAGCATTGCGGAATACTGTCAGCCACGATCTTGTCGGCGAGCACCAGCACATCGACGTCGAGTTCCTGTTTGTCGGGCCCGTCGGAGCCGACCGCGATCACGGTCACTCCGGGCTTCAACCATGCCGCCCGAACCAGCGGTTCGCAGCTGGCGGTAACGGTGATGACCACGTCGGCTCCGTCCACCGCCTCGCTCACTGATTCAGTAACGGCGAAATTGCACGCGGGAATATCGCGGCGCTTGGCCACATCCTCGACGCAGGCCTGTGCTTTGTCGGGGTCGCGTCCCCAAACGCGCACCTCGTTGAAACTCCTCTCAAGGGCCAGCATTTCCAGCTGATAGCGGGCCTGCACGCCGGCACCGACCACGGCAACCGAGGAGATCTTCGCGCCGGCGAGATGCCTGGCAGCGACGGCTCCTGCCGCCCCGGTGCGGAAGTCGGTGATAAATCCGTTGTCCAGGAGAAAGGCGGCTGGGGCTCCGGTCCTGGCGTCGAACACGACGATCATGCCGTCGTTCGCAGGCAGGCCCAGTTGGGGATTGTGAGGAAATCCTGAGACGATCTTGACTGCGTAGTAAGGCCCGCCGTTCAGGTATCCGGCCTTGACGTGAATCTCGCCCCGATTTTGCGCAGCCGCGTTTCCTGGCACTTCGTCCTCGGGTACGTTCAGGTGGATGACTGCCGGAAGTTGCGCCCGGCCGGTGGAATACGCGGCGAAGGCCTGTTCCATGGCCAGGACGCAGGAGCGGGGGTCGAGCAGGGCGCGAATTTCAGGCTCGCGGAGAATCAGCACTTCGCGGGGCATCCGCAAAGCCTATCATTTTCAGAAACTCGATATCACTCCGCCGCAGGTGCGGTTTCAGGCAACTTGCCGCGCTCGCGCCAGCCTTCAATGATCAGATAGAGCACTGGAATGAAGAACAGGTTCAGCAGGGTGGAAACGATCATTCCACCGAACACCGTGGTGCCCACCGAATGCCGGCCGTGTTCCCCCGCGCCCGAAGCCACCACCAGCGGCACCACGCCGAGGATGAAGGCCAGCGAAGTCATCAGAAGAGGACGCAACCGGATCCTTGCGGCTTCGACAGCGGCTTCCATCAGCGGCATGCCGCGACGCCGAAGTTGTTCGGCGAATTCCACGATCAGGATGGCGTTCTTGCTGGAGAGTCCCACCAGCATCACCAATCCGATCTGGCAATAGACATCGTTTTCCAGGCCGCGCAGGGACTGTGCCGTCAATGCGCCCAAGAGAGCCATGGGGACGGCCAGCATGACGATGAAGGGCAGAACAAAGCTTTCGTATTGTGCCGAGAGCGTCAGATACACCACCAGCGCGCCCAGTCCAAACAGGATCAGCGTGGTGCTGCCTGAACTCAGTTCTTCGAGCGACAAGCCAGTCCATTGAAAAGCGAATCCTTGCGGCAGGACTTTCTGGCTTAGCTCCGCCATAGCGTCGAGCGCCTGCCCTGAACTGAAGCCGGGTGCAGCCGAGCCGTCAATTTCGGCGGAGCGGAACAGGTTGTAGTGGTTAATCACCTGGGGCGCGGTAGTCTGCTTGATCGACACCAGATTCTCCAGCGGAATCATGGACCCGCTGTCGGCACGCACATAGAACTGTTTGATGTCCTTCGATTGGGCGCGGAACTGTTGGTCCGCTTGGACATAAACCCGGTAGGAACGGTTGTTGAAATCGAAGTCGTTGACGTACGCGGACCCCATGTAGATGCCCAGGGCATCGGTAATCTGCTGCAGCGGCACGTGCAGGCTCTTCGCCTTTTCGCGATCGATGGTCACTACGAACTGAGGATCGTTGGCGGTGTACGTGCTGTAGAGGCCGGCCATGTCTTTGCGCGCGCTGCCTTGACGGATCAGGTCCTGGGTCACATTCGCCAGCTCTTCCAGAGTGTGGCTACCCTGGTCCTGCAATTCGTAAGCAAAGCCACCGAATTGACCCAGGCCCTGGACAGCCGCAGGCAGGAACGGAAGCACGAGCGCGCCGGAAATGCCGAACAGGCGGCCGCGAATCCGGTTCACGACAGCTTCGGCAGCGTGCGCATCTCCATTGCGCTGCGAATACGGTTTCAGCGGGACGAAGACCAGCGCCTGGTTCGAAGCGCTGCCACTGAAACTGAAACCCGACACCGCGAAAATGCCGCGCACTTCCGGAATTTCCTGAAGAATATGCTGGATCTGTTGGCCGATGCCCTTCGTGTATTCGAGCGGAGCCCCCGAGGGCGCCTGCACCGCGATGATGAAGTATCCCTGGTCTTCGTTGGGCACGAAGCCCTTGGGCACGCGTTGGAAGATCAGGTATGTAAGGCCGAGAGCGGCGAAGAACAGCAGCGCCCCAATCAGCCGGAAGCGCAGCCAGAAATGCAGGGCTCGCCGGTACCCTTCGGGTGATGCCGGTGAGGACTTTATTCACGCGCCGGAAGAACCAGTTCTTCTCGCCACGCTCGCGGCCCAGCAGGATGGCCGACAGCGCGGGCGTGAGGGTCAGCGCGTTGAAAGCGGAAATCGAAATCGAGAACGCGATAGTCAGGGCAAACTGGCGAAAGAGAATGCCCGTGGTGCCGGGGGAAAAAGGCCACCGGCACGAACACCGCAACCAGCACCAGGGAGGTGGCGATGACGGCTCCCGTCACTTCTCCCATGGCGATCGACGCCGCCTTGTGGGAATCCGTCTCCCCCTCCTGGATGTGGCGTTCGATGTTTTCGATCACCACGATGGCGTCGTCCACCACCAGTCCGGTGGCCAGGGTGATGCCAAAGAGCGAGCGTGTTGACGGAAAATCCCAACAGCTTGACGAAAGCGAAAGTTCCAATCAGGGATACCGGAATAGTCACTGCGGGAATAATCGTGTTGCGACACTCCGCGAGAAAGATGAAGATAACGAGGATGACAAGGACAATGGCCTCAAGAGGTGTACTGAGCACGTCCCGGATCGATTCGCCTACCGCTTCCGTGGTATCAAACGCATTCTCATACTTCATGCCGGGCGGAAAGTGCTCGGACAGCCGGTCCAATTCGGCCAGCACCAAGCGATCAACTTCCAGAGCATTCGCAGTCGAGAGCTGAGTACGCCCAGACCCACCGCGTCGCAACCGTTGTACATCAGATCGCTGCTGTAATCTTCGGCGCCCAGTTCGGCCCGGCCCACATCTTTCAGCCCGACCAGGGTTCCGTCGGCGTTCGTCTTCAGAATGATATTTTCAAATTGCGAAGCCTCGCTGAGCCGTCCGATGGCGCGCACGCTGATCTGAAATCCCGGCCCGCCTTGATCGGCGGCTGCCCCACCTGCCCGGCGGCAACATCGACGTTCTGCTCCTGCAGCGCGCTCACCACGTCAGACGCGGTCAGCCCCGGCTGGCCATGCGCACTGGATCCAGCCACAGGCGCATGGAATACTTGCGCTCGCCGAAGATGATGACGTCGGCCACCCCAGGCACGCGCTTGAGCGCGTCTTTCACGTAAACGTCCAGGTAATTGCTCATGAAGAGTGGGGTGTAGCGCCCCTCAGGCGAAAACACGGCTGCGCCTAACACGAAATTGTTGGAGGCTTTGGTGACGGTGATGCCCGTGGCCTTGACTGCGCCGGGCAGCCGTCCCTGGGCTGTGTTCACTCGATTCTGAATGTCCACGGCCGCAAGATCGGGATCGCGGTTCAGGTCAAACGTCGCCGTGATCGAGCTCAACCCGTTGCTGCTGCTCGAGGTGACGTACTTCATGCCTTCCGCGCCATTGATCTGCTGCTCGAGCGGTACTGTCACCGCGGTTTCCACGGTTTGGGCGCTGGCCCCCACGTAAAAGCTGTTCACGGAAACCTGCAGCGGCGCCAGGGTGGGAAATCGCGCAATCGGCAAACTGGGAATGACGGCTGCGCTTGCGAGGATAATCAGGAGCGCGCAGACCGTGGCGAAGACTGCCCGTTCTATAAAGAAGTCAACGAACATTCAGGAGCGGACCTCGGCGCGTCGGGCGTCAGACTTCGGGCGTCGGACCTCAGCCGTCAAACCGAACATTTAGGTTATCTCCAAGAGCAGCAAAAGCCCCCACACGGGCAACGAGAATCTCACAAACTTCCGCAAGGGCCTACTCAAAAAATCGGAAACCGGTGTTGAGCGATGTTAATTCGAACGGCTAAATCCAAAGTCTGCCGGCTGAAGTCTGAGCTCAAGAAGTCCGGGACCGAGGGCTGACGCCCGAGGTCCGACGGCCGCAGTCTGACGCCCGCATTACCGTTGCGGAATTATTACGGGAGCACCATCAACCAGGAACTGGGTGCCCGAAACGATGATTTTGTCGCCAGGCCTGATCCCGTCCAGCACCACGTAGTTGTTGCCCGTCATGTCTCCCACCTGCAATGGCTTTTGATGGGCGACTGTCTTGCCGCCCTGCTGCTCGGCGACAAAGGCGAAGTATTGACCTCCGAGGCGCGAAACCGCGAGCACGGGCACTACGGTACGCTGCTGCGTGCCCCACACTATGCGGGCGTGGATGAATTGTGCATTGCGCAGCTTGTCATTGCTGTTGGCAATCGGGGCCTTGGCCAGCACGGTCTGGGTGGTCGAATCCACCTGCGGCGAGACAAAGTTGATGCGACTCTCGGCCAGCACATCGCCCGACGGATCGACAATCTGTACCGGCAGGTTGAGCTTGAGTTGGGAGGAGCGCTCGATGGGCACGTAGACGTAAGCTTCCAGGCTTCCGGGCTTGTCCACCGTGGTCAAGGGCGTGGTAGTGGTTACCCGGTCTCCGACCCGCACCGGAATGTCTCCAACAATTCCGGCGCTGGGAGCAGTCACGCGGTAGTAGTGCAGTTGCACACTCTCCTGGCGTACTTGCGCTTGCAGGGCCTGCAATTGGGCGCGCGCCTGGTCCAGCGTGGTTCTGGACTGGTCGAGCGCCTGCTTGCTGATGACTTTTGCGTCGAACAGACCGCTATTGCGCTCAAACTCCTGCTCGTCCCACTTGACCTCGGCCTGCTTGGCCGCCAGGGTGTCCTCCTGAGTTTTCAGCGTAGCTTGCTGCTTGGCCGGGTCGATCTGCATCAGCGGGGTCCCGGCCGAGACGCGGCTGCCGGAGTGAACGAAGATGTCTGTGATCTGACCTTCCACCTGAGGCATGATCACGGCGGTGTCGCGCGATTTCAGGGTGGCAACGTATTCCGTCGTCTCCTTTACCCCAATTAACTGGGCAGTTTCAACTTTGACTGGTATCCCGGCCGGACCCTGGGGCTGCGTGCCCTTGGCCGGGGCCCCGCTGCATGCCACGCTCAGGGCCGCAAGTGCCAGAATTGCCCCTAACGGTGCCCCTGGCTGGATGGGCTTCCGATGTCCACTGCTGGTCAGCAAATCCATGGTTGAAATGCTCCTGGAGAACATCGGCGGCGCCTGGGCACAACACAAGCTGACTAGTATATGCAAGTCAGGGAGTTTGGACTGGAAAATTGTCGCAAAGATCGTGCAACAAGAATGTATCGAGGAACATTTTCGGGACAAGGCCCAGATTATGGACCCAGCCTGGCGCCTGAGGACAATCTAGCGCTTGCGGGGCTTGGTGGCTTCCTGCATCTGCCGTTCTTCGGCGACGACCGCCACGTACAGCAGGCCGAACGCCAGACCCACCATCAAGAGTACGAGTGTCATGGGCTGAATGTAATCCGATGGTTCGGGCTCGCCAAGGTCACCGCGGTACCCGCGAAGTAACACCACTGATGTGCCATAAAGCGGACCTCAGCCCTCGGACCTCGGACGTCGGGGCCTCGGACCTCAGGCAAAGCGCGCAGGACATTAAGACGGACGACTGAGGTGCAACCTCCAAAGTCCGAGGCCCGAGGTCCGTGGTCCGAGGTCCGCCTTCTGCTACATTATTTCGGAGCATGAAACCTGCCCGCAGTTTTGCCAGCGACAACAATGCTGGAGTTCATCCTGAGGTCCTGCGAGCCGTGGCCGCGAGCAATCATGGCCACGCGGTGGGATACGGCGACGATCCATACACGGCATCGGTGGTACAGAAATTCAAGCGCCACTTCGGCTCCGATATTGCAGTCTTCCTTGTTTTCAACGGCACGGCAGCCAATTGCCTGGGCCTTAAAGCTCTGACCAGTACTTATCACGCGGTTATCTGCGGCGAAGCCGCGCACATCTACACCGACGAATGCGGCGCGCCGGAAAAATTCACCGGCTGCAAGCTGCTTCCTGTCCCGGTGACCAATGGCAAGCTGACCATCGAATCTGTCAGTCAGGCTTACCACGGCATCGACGACCCGCATCATGTGCAGCCGCGAGTCATCTCCATCACCCAAGCCACCGAAGTGGGCACCGTGTATCAGCCCGGCGAAATCAAGGCCCTGGCTGGCTTCGCCCATGAGCGTGGCATGTTCCTGCATATGGACGGCGCCCGCATCGCCAACGCCGCCGCCAGCCTGGGACAAACATTGCGTCAGGCCACGCGGGACCTGGGAGTGGACGTGCTCTCATTCGGAGGAACCAAGAACGGCGCCATGGGAGCCGAGGCGGTGGTTTTCTTCGACCAGAAGCTGGGCCATGACTTTCTGTATTTACGCAAGCAGGGCATGCAACTCGCCTCCAAGATGCGCTTCATCTCAGCCCAATTTGACGCCCTCCTCACTGGCGATCTCTGGCATAAGAACGCACAGCATGCCAACCGCATGGCGCGCCTGCTGCAAACACAGCTGCGCAAGATTTCACAGGTCGAGATCGTCTACAAAGTGGAGGCGAACGGGGTGTTCGCGAAAATCCCGCGCGCCGCGATTGCCCGGCTGCAAAGGCGTTATTTCTTCTATGTGTGGAACGAGCAGCAGTCGGTGGTGCGCTGGATGTGCTCCTTCGATACTACGGAACAGGATGTGCGGCAGTTTGTCCGATTCGTAGCGGACACGATAAAAGGCTAGCTCTTGCCGTAACTTTTCCCCGCTCCGCGAATCTCATCATCGGGTTGCACTGGCGCTCTCAGGAGAACCCGGCAGAGGGCGGGACGCCGGCGCTACAAAAAGCGGCACTACACAAGGCATGGACACGCGAATCAATTCCCGCAAGTTCAAGAAAGTTTCTCGCCGCGAATTGCTGAAGCTGGCGCCAGTATTAGCAGTTGGAGCTTTCGCCATTCCCAAAGTTCAGGAGCCTCTGCTCAAGGCCGGCCTGGGATTCAGTGATTGGGCTTCTGCCCGCCTGTTTCGCTCCCGGCATCTGGCAACTACATTTACCGAGTCCGAGCTCACTCCCTTTGAGAAGTTTCCCATCAATGGATACGACGTGGATGATCCCGGGGTTGATTTCGACGCGTGGACCCTTACCGTGAGTGGAGCGGTTCAGAAACCGGGAGAGTACAAACTGGCGCAAGTCCAGTCCCTCCCCAGGGTACGCCAGAACACGCGCCACGTATGCGTTGAAGGCTGGGATGTCATCGGCCGCTTCGGTGGGGCACGGCTTTCGGATTTCCTGCAAATGATCGGGGCGGACACCACTGCGCGCTTCGTGTCCGTGGAATGCGCGGATGACTATTACGAGTCCCTGGACATGAAAACCGCGCTGCACCCGCAAACCCTGCTGTGCTATGAGATGTATGATCAACCCCTGACCCGCGAGCACGGCGCGCCGCTGCGCCTGCAGATTCCAACCAAGATTGGCTACAAACAGGCCAAATATTTGACCGACCTGAAAGTCACCAATATTTTGGACCGGGTGGGTTACTGGGAAGACCAGGGCTATTCGTCGTTCTACAGCTTGTAAAGGATCCGGATCGAGTGGACGGGTTGGGTAAAGAAGTTGAGAAAAGAAAGATGAGTGCACCAGTCATCGAGATCGAGTCACCCAAGACTGGGGAAGTCGTACAGGCCGCGTATGAGCATCCTTGGGCAGTGCGGTTTGCTCACTGGCTGAATGCGCTTTCGCTGCTGGTCTTGGTGGGCAGCGGTTTTCAGATCTTTCGTGCTTTCCCCAGCTTCGGGGCAAAGATTCCGCAGAAGGACTTGCTGCACTGGCCCAAAGCCTTTGCCTTGGGAGGATGGCTGGGCGGCGGCCTGCAATGGCACCTCACCTTCATGTGGATATATATCGCCACCGGCATCTTCTATCTTGGTTACCGGAACTATCGCCAGGTGCTGTTTACTCCACGCGACATTCGCGCGGTCTGGCCCATGGTGCACTATTACTTTTTCTTTGGGCCTAAACCGATCGTCCGCGAAGTTTATAACCCGCTGCAGAAACTGGCGTACACGTCGGTAGTCGGCCTGGGTGTTTTGTCGGTATTGACCGGATTTGCGGTATGGAAGCCGGTGCAGTTTTCCTGGCTGGCCTGGATGATGGGCGGTTTTCATTGGGCCCGAATCTGGCATTTTGCCGTGATGTGGGCGATTCTGTTCTTCCTTTTAGGACATCTCGTCATGGTGGTTTTGCACGGCTGGAACAACTTCATGTCCATGCTCACGGGATGGAAGAAGAACCCTGATTATCTTGAGCCCTAGCCTGTTCCCGGGCTATCCCCAAGATTGAAACCAGATGCTGCGACGAATGACGATGGTCGAGAAGCCGGCTGACGACAGCGAGCAGTCTCTCATCACGCGCATCTGTAACGGGGAGTCTTCACTGTTCGCCGAACTGGTGAAGCCTTACGAACGCCGGGTTTACGTGACCGCCCTGGCCCTGTTGCGAAATGAGGCGGATGCGCAGGACGTGGCGCAGGAAGCCATTCTGAAGGCTTTTGCCAATTTGCGGCAGTTTCGGGGCGAGTCGCGTTTCAGCACCTGGCTGGTCCAGATCACGGTAAACGAAGCGCGCATGCGGCAACGCAAGCAGCATGCTGAGCTTTTCGAACCAATGGTGGAAGCGCAGGATGAGGAGGGGGCCTACACTCCGAAAGATTTCGCCGACTGGCGGGAAATTCCCTCGGAAGCGCTGGAAAGAAGAGAGGTCCGGGCTTTGCTGGTAAAGGCCCTAGCCAGCCTGGGCCAGAAATATCGTGAAGTATTTCTCCTGCGAGACGTGGACCAGATGAGCATCGAAGAAACAGCGGCGGCTTTGAATATTTCGATTGCCAGCGTCAAGACCCGTTTGTTGAGAGCACGGCTGATGCTGCGGGACCTTCTAGCACCTGCGCTGGCGGATGGCTGGTTCAGCCGCGCGCCGTTCGGGAAAGGGAGCAAGCCATGGTAGTCAATTGTGAACAGGTCTGGCAGGAAATCTCAAACTATCTCGAAGGCGAGGTCGGCCCGGAACTGCGGGCGGCGATGGAGGAGCATATTCGCCAATGCCGGCGTTGCACCGCAGTGCTCGATGGAACCAGAAACGTGGTTCACCTGTACGCAGACGACCGCTTGCTGGAATTGCCCGCAGGTTTTAGCGCTCGCTGGCAGAGGAATCTGGCCAAGTCGATGCCTGGGCCCCGGGGAACCGCGTTCGGATGGCTGATCGCGGTGGCCGCGCTGGCCCTAGTTTCCGGCAGCTTCGCCCTGGCCCGGTTCGAATCGCATGCACCTGCTGCAATGCGTTCCGACCATGCTGAACCATGGGTCGGCGTCCCGCCGGAGATGATGGTGGAGATTGCCACTGACGGCAAGACCTTTCATGTCCCCGGATGCAGATTTATCCACGAACACGAGGGTGGGGGCAACGTGCGCAAGGTCACTGCGGCCGAAGCCATTCGTGAAGGCTATGTGCCGTGTGTTCGGTGTTTGCGTAAATATCTGAATCGCCAGGCCGCGAGCCTGGGGGGGTGGCAGAAGCCTCTGGAGGCTTCGATAATGCCTCCGTTGCAGCCTCACCGGGCGGCGAAGAACCGCCACCCGGGCCGGTTCCGGGCGACTAGTTCTTTTTCATCTCGTCCTTGCCCATGTCGTCTTTCTTCATATCATCCTGCTTCATGTCGTCGTGTTTCATATCGTCTTTCTTCATCTTGTTCTTCTTGAGCTTCTTGGCTTTCTTGTTCTTGGCCGCGTCATCTTTGGCCATGTCGTCATGTTTCATGTCTCCCTGCTTCATGGTGTCCTGCTTGATGTCGTCATGTTTCATGCTGTCCTGATTCGAGCCCGGCGTGGATTGGGCGAAGGCGCTCACAGACAGGGCCAGGATACAGACCACCACCAGCTTACCGATCGGTTTTTTCATGAAATCCTCCAGAGAATTTGCGCTGGGCATGGCCCGGCGTGAAGACAATGATGTGTGAGGGGTTGAGAAGTTACAGATGCGACGCATTGCGCCGCTCTGGACTCCGGGCACATTTGTAACCGCCCCCGGGAATCCTTCTGGCTACTAGCCCTTACCGGGGAATAGAATCATCCTTGATGCTGGTTTACAGTCTGCATTTTGGAGGTAGCGATGTTTAGTCGTAGAAGTGTGCCCGTGATTTTGGCAATCATGGCCCTGCTGAGTCTGGTTCATGCCGAGGATCGAGTTCAGTCTGAATTAAAGTTCGTGGCCCACACCAAGGCGGAGAAGACTGCCGGAGTTTGGGTGGATGGACAGTATGTGGGTTTTGTCAAGGAACTCAACGGCGACAAGAAAATCATGCTGCTGCCGGGCAGGCACGAAGTCCTGGTCCGCCAGGCCTGGTACAAGGACCATGTCCAGAACGTCGTACTTGAGCCCGGACAAACCAGCGTGGTCAATGTCTCGCTGGTAAGAGATGCCCACCCGGCCACCCGCGAGGCCACCGGAGAATTGAAAATCTCGGCCACGCCCACGCGTGCGGCGGTCTTCGTGGACAACCAGTTCGCCGGGCACGTGGACGAATTCGACGGCGTAGGAAAGGCCATGCTGCTCACCCCGGGAAGGCACAGCGTCCGGGTTGCACTACCCGGCTATTTGCCCTTTGAGACCGTAGTTGACCTGCGTCCTCACCAGAAACTCAAGATTCAGACCGAACTGGTAAAGGGAAGTATCACCGAAGCCGGTTCGCTGGTGAACCAGCAGTAGATAACTGATTGAGACCAGCCCTACGCTTGCCGGTGATTCTGGCGATCCTGTTCATCGGGATCGCCGGCATCGCGCTGTTCCGGCTCGTGGCCGACCAGAAGCCGCACAGCGTTCTCCTGAAGTGGGATCCGCCCGCCCCTAAACCCGGCGTGACTGTGACCGGCTACAACGTTTATCGCAGCCGGCCCGACGGAAGTTTCGAGCCGCTGGCCTCCGTGGTCGCCCCGACCTACGTCGATAGCAAGGTGAGCAGCGGGATAACCTACTACTATTTCGTGAGGGCGGTGGGTAGTGCTGGCAAAGAGAGTCCTCCCTCCAACCAGGCGTCAGTAACCATCCCTTAGCGTATTCCTGTGCCGGCAATAGTTCCCGCCGGCGCTCAAGATAATTTTCAAGACTCCGTCCTTTCTGTCGATCCCGCGATCTGCCATTCGACGTCTAATAGAGCTGGGGAAATGAACAGAACCTCCGGCTCCAAGTCCCAATTCATATTAAGGAGAATCGCGATGCGAGTCATGGTGATAGTCAAGGCCGACAGGGACAGCGAAGCAGGCATCATGCCCAGCAAGGAGATCCTCACTGCCATGGGGAAGTTCAACGAAGAGCTGGTGAAAGCCGGCGTCATGCTTGCCGGCGAGGGACTTCACCCCACCTCGAAGGGCAAGCGCGTCAAGTTTTCAGGCGGGAAGCACATCATCACTGACGGCCCGTTCGCCGAAAGCAAGGAACTGATCGCCGGTTTCTGGCTGTGGCAAGTCAGGTCGATGGAAGAGGCTGTCGAGTGGCTCAAGCGCAGTCCGTTCGACGGCGGAGCCGAGATCGAAATTCGCCAGGTGTTCGAGGCGGAGGACTTCGGCGCGGAATTTACTCCGGAACTCAGAGAGCAGGAGAATCGCCTGCGCCAGCAAGTGGCGGCAAAGGAGTGAGGATGTCCCACCCTGTCGTTCCGCCTTTTGGAACGTCGGGGTGGGGATCTTGACTCTCGCCAGGGGTTAATTCACCAGAAGATACACTTCGTTCTCGATTTCCCGCCCGGTCTCTCCAAGAGACGGAGAGACGAGAGCGGGCAGCAGTAACTTCTACTTGCGTACCGGGAGCGCGGCTTGCCCGGAATCCTCCGCCGCCAGTTGTGAGAAGGCAGACCAGTCCAGCGCTTCGCCGCCGCGCGCCAGCAAGGTCAGGAAGCGGTTGTAAATCAGGCTGGCCAGCGGCAGGGGCACGCGCAACTTCTCAGCGGCGGCGAGCACCAGCCGATTGTCCTTGAATCCCAGCGGAGCCGCAAAGCCAGCAGGAACGAATTTCCTGTCGGCGATCAACCCGCCGTAAGTTTTGTAAACCGGCGCGTTGAAGAGCGTGGATGTCAGGAAATCGATGTACTGATGCTGATCCAAACCAGCCTTGCCCACCAGCGCCATCGCCTCGCCTAAGGCCTCGATCACGGATGAAATCAGAAAATTGCCGCTGAGCTTAATCAGATTGGCGTCGGGAGCATTGTCACCGAAACGGAAGGTCCTCTGTCCGATGGATTCGAATAGGGGCATGCAGGCGTCCACGGCATCCGGCGCGCCGGCTACGGTGATGAAGAGTTTAGCTACAGCTGCCGAATCGGGCCGTCCAAACACCGGGGCCGAGACAAAACGCTGCCCGCTCGCCCCGTGCGCCACCGCCATCTTTTCCGAGAGCGCTACGCTGATGGTGCTTGCGGAAATGTGGATCGCGCCCTTGGCCAGGTTCCGGATCACACCGGAATCGCCAAAGACCACACTTTCCACCGCGAGGTCATCGGCCAGCATGGTAATCACCGCCTCGCCGCTGCAGGCATCCCCCACATGGGCGGCGTAGCGTGCACCCTGCGCCACCAGCGCCTGCGCTTTGCGGGCCGTGCGGTTGTGGACCGTTACCTCATGTCCGCCCTTGAGCAGGCTCGCCGCCATGCCCGATCCCATGTTCCCCAACCCGATTAGTCCGACCTTCATACTTCACCTCGTTATTTGTGCCGGCCACTCCGCCCACCGTTAGGGTGCTCCATCCTGGTCGTTCCGGGTCTTGGAACGACAGAGGTGGGGCGTTGACCTTGCGCCCCCCGTGCACAAGAATGGTGTCCCACAGTTCTGCAGGGGCAGGTGCAATCTACCTACGCCCCGCCCGATAGTAGGCGATGCCCCCGGAGAACATGCTTCGGCGGCCCACCTTCCGGGCATCGGCGAAACTCGCCTGCCTCATGCGGTCAAGAACGCTTGCTTCGGAATTATCTGTCAGGCGTTTGTTGGAATGCAGCAGACGACCCAGGAAGCCAGGAGTGCTGTCTTCCGGGCCTTCGAAATCGAGCATATGCAACTCCCCGCCCGGCCGGAGGACGCGCCACGCCTCGCTCAACATCTTTTCCTTCTCGTTCGCAGGCAGGTGGTGGAACATGAAGGAAGAAAAAACGCGATCAAACACTGCATCAGGATAGGGAAGCCTGCCCGCAAACCCGATGTCGAGCTGGATGGAAGCGGGCGCACGCGCTGCTTTGCGTCGCGCCCGTGCCAGGGCCTTGGGGTCGGGATCGATCCCGATCACTTCGGCATTCGGAAGAAGCCTCTTGATCTGCACGAGCAGCGTTCCTGTGCCGCACCCAATTTCCAGAATGTGTTGATCGGGACGAAGCGCCGCTTGCTCAAGCAGCGCCATCCGCGCCGCATCACCGCCCAGCAGTTTCACGATCGGATCGTAGAGCGGCAACAGCCAGTCGTGACCGGCCGCCGGAAGGTAACTTCGAGAAGATGCCGAAGTCATTGTCAACTCCTGATCTCAGTTTTCAGCCTTATTGCAATATTGGATGATGGTGGTCGAGTTCTAGATGGCAAAATGCTGCACCTGACTTGTAAGGAGGGTAGGGCACGCGTGCGCTGCAATATAAGTTCAAAAAAAACAAGCGCACTGTCGATCTCAGCGCCTCTCGTTCGACATACCAGTGAAAGCAAGGAAGTGGAGTTCAGGAGACGGTCATGGCAAGACGGCACAGGACATCGGAAGGCTTGAAATTGATTGCGGGCGGGACGCTGGTCGGGGCGGGACTTCATATTTGGTTTGGCAACCTGCATGGAGTCGCAAGCCGTTTGACGGATATCTTCGGCACTACCGCCGGGGACACGCTGGGCATAGTGCCCTCGGTCATCCTGGCGGCCGCACACGTTGGGCGCGTATATACTTCCGATCACCAGTGGTTCTTTCTGGAGGTCGTCCGGATGTTAGTTTCATTTTGGCCGCTGCTTTTCGTCATCGTTGGAGCCGGATTCCTGCGGGACGCGTTCAGGGATGAACTAGGCAGTCTTGCGGCGCCGGAAAAATACTTCCAAAATAAAAATATTGGATGTCGATTTTGCTGCTCCTCGTTCGACCTATAGACAGAGCCCCGGATCATCCAGTCGAGGTAAGCTGCGTCGAGCCTCGAGAGGCCCGGCTCCCAACTTAAGACCAATCAAAACGAATAAGGAGATCCAACCATGCGCTTCATGATGATCGTCAAGCACGCCGAGAAGCAGGGTCCTCCGCCCAAGGCGCTGATGGATGCCATTGCGAAGCTGGCCGAAGAGGACGCTAAAAGTGGCAAGATGCTGGGCAGCGGCGGGCTTGGGCCCACCGCGCTGGGCGCCCGCGTCCGGCTTTCCGGGGGACAGGTGACCGTGACCGACGGGCCCTTCACCGAGGCCAAGGAAGTGGTCGGCGGTTATGCCCAGTTCGAGTTGAAGTCGAAGCAGGAGGCTATCGAAGGCGCAGTTCGCTTCATGGAGTTGCACAAAAAGCACTGGCCGGGATGGGAAGGCGAGACCGAGATTCGCCAGATGTTCGGGCCGAACGACTTCGGCAGCAAATGACAGCACCCGGTTGCCCTACCCTTTTCGCGCATTTTGCGATAAGAGGATGGACCACCCGTTGCAGTGAGGGACTGAACATGGTGTGATCGGTAGCGTGGCTCCTACCGATACCCATCGCACGATTGACGCGGTCTGGAGGATCGAGTCGCCACGGCTCATCGCCGGGTTGACGCGGATCGTGCGCGATGTCGGCGTGGCCGAAGACCTGGCGCAGGACGCGCTGGTGGCCGCGCTCGAACAGTGGCCGAAGTCGGGCGTTCCGGACAAGCCGGGCGCCTGGCTGATGGCCGCGGCCAAACACCGCGCCATTGATCACTTCCGGCGGAACACCCGGCTGGAGCGCAAGCACGAGGAACTCGTCCGCTAAGGCGTGGTGCAGAAGATCGGGACCCGCGAGGTTCGTGCCGGTGAGGCCCAGATGACAGACCTCGAGGCTGCTCTCGACGATGACGTGGGCGACGACCTGTTGCGCCTGGTATTATTTCCTGTCATCCGGTGCTTTCGAGTGAAGCGCGGGTCGCGCTCGCGTTGCGGCTACTCGCAGGTCTCACTACCGAGGAGATCTCGCGCGCCTTCCTGGTTC
>Ga0335085_10001555_pt1 | contig 47526 bp, 43 predicted proteins | sample Lox_Sample_45_FD_206712 | JGI IMG/M metagenome (GOLD analysis project Ga0335085, IMG submission 206712) | Soil microbial communities from Loxahatchee National Wildlife Refuge, Florida, United States - Lox_Sample_4.5 | ecosystem: Environmental > Terrestrial > Soil > Wetlands | place: USA...
GCGAGGCAGCTGGGCTGTCTCGAACTGGGAGCCCAGCGGCTCACGTCTCGTGCGATTGGAATGCAATCCGCGTGCCACAACTTCGCCAACATTGGTGGGCCGAAACTCTTTAATTTGGCCCATTTTTCGCGATCATTTCCGCACGACCTTGTCGGTCGGCGAATGCTTCTCCGAATTTTCGGAAGAAGCTATGAAAATAGATATTTTTTCGACTCGCTCCGGGACACTCTCTTCTGCCAGGACGGAGGAACACCCACCTTGGAGCCAAACAGAGCGTGTTGTTTTGCCGCGACAATATTGAGGAAAGCGATTCGTCGGATTCGATTTTCAATTTTTCGATGCGCGGAATTTATGCCGATTTTATGCGGATCCGAGCCGGGCGTAATTTTCGGAGGAATGAAGGCATGGTGCCCGGGGTGGGAGTCGAACCCACATGAGGAAAAATCCCCGGAGGATTTTAAGTGCATTCTGTATGTCTGTAAGCTACACATTCTAAAACTAATAGATTCTTATTCTGTGAAACTGTGTAAGTGAGTGTGTAAGCCGAAAGGCGGGTTTTTATCTGATCGATTACGTTGGCTTGAATGAATCTTTTGGTGCGATTTTGCGGGCATTCCATGCTGATTTCGTCTTGGTTTCTGAGTGTGATTCGATGTGTCTGCGACACAGCGCAGGAAGGAGAAAGACGTGCTTGTCAGCACGCGATGATTACGCCTCGCGTAGCTTAGGCTCAAGGTATGCTCCGGAGTCACTCCGTCGCGGCCGACTCTGTAGGCGCAATCTCCGGCTTTCCGTGTTTGGCAAAGAGGTCATTGAAGGCTTCGGCGACGAGACTGTGGAGAGTCTTTCCGTTCTGGACGGCGAGTATTTTCAGTTGATCCCTCACCTGCTTCGGAAAATGCACGGTGATGGGGCTGGTGGCCCCCCTGCCCTTCTGCGGTCGAGCTTTCGCCTTCGCATCGGACGGTTGTTCAACAACCGGCTTTTTGTGGCGTGCGCTGCCGCTTGTTTCAGCCAACAGCTCGGTCAGATTTGCTTTCGTGCTCATGGTGCTCCTGTTTGTGCTTGTCTTTCAGTTGGACGAGAGTGCTCAAAATATACTTGTAGACTTGTAGGATTTCAGTGGCCCCCTTCCCTTTCTGATCGTATTCCTGCGCTGCTTGGCCGACAGCGCCGGAATCTCCAAACACAGCGCGGTTTCCAAGCATGAAGGGGCAGACGGGAATCTGGAGCCTGTTGAGAAGCTCCCTTGCCTGCTCGTGCCGATTGCCTACGGCCGGAACCGCATTGAGGATGGCAAGGGCGGGCGTGTTTCCGGCCAAAGCCAGAATCTCTTTCGTATTAGGAATGGTCTCAAGATCGTAAGCCTGCGGGCGACACGGAATAAGAACAAGGTCCGCCACCTTGGCTGCGGCCAGAGCCGATTGCTCCGAACGGGCCGGCGTGTCGATAACGGCGAAATCGACGCCGTTCTCTTCGGCCTTTTCAAGAGCGGCGGCTAGCCTCGATGGCTGCGCGTCGATGACGACGGGGCCGTCGGTTTTCCTGCGGTCTTTCCAGTTGCAGGCGGTGGCTTGCGGGTCGAGGTCGACGATCAGGGCCGTGAGCCCGACCTGGCCAGCGGCTACGGCAAGGGACACGGCAAGGGTCGTTTTGCCGGTCCCTCCCTTCTGGGCGATGAGCGCGATTGTATACATGTCTGGTTTCCTGGTTTGAGAGATTGAAGAAAAGAGGTTTTGCTAGGGCGATGCTCTGAGATTTGTGTCGTTCGAGAGTTTGCTCAGTGTAGGGATGTCTACTTTTATAGTCCGAGAGATGAAGAGTCCGAGGCTTGTCAGGTTGGATAGCTTGAGCATTCGAGAGTTGGAGACATTGCTGAAAGGATGCATCGAGACGTTGAGGATTCTAGATGTTGAGGGTTGGCGCGTTCGAGGAAAGGATAGTTTTAGGGAGTGAGCGTAAGTGGGTTGGCTGAGAGTCTGATTCGCTCACTCCCTGCAAGTAGAACAGTAGAGGAAGAGAGGCGGGTGGTCAATTGGCTTCGCCCTTGTCGCCCCGGCGCGGCTCCATGCCGATGGCCTGCAGGCAGGCAAGGCGCAGCTCGCCGAGGTCGCGCAGCGCCAGTTCGAGGGTGTTATAGACGCGCTCCGGGGGACGCCCGGAGTTGAGGTGAAAAGCGATCTGGTTGACGTTCGAGCCGATCTTGCCCAGCTCGGCGAGGACACGCGCGACGTGTTGGCGGTCGATTCGGGAGTGGGGCAGGCGGATGTGGAGCAGGGCGCTGCGAACGAGGGCGGCGACGGAATGGCCGTGTTCGGCGGCCTTGCGCCGGACGATTTCGGCCTCCTGCGAATTCAGCCGGATGGTTACGCGGCGACCGCGCTGTCGCTTTTCGCTGCCCATGGTGGCTCCTTTTACCCATCATACTTCGGGTTGAGTTAAGGCGGAGTTTACAACGATGAACCGCAAAAGGGGCGGGGGCGAAGCCAGAAGGGCGGGCGCCATTGAGGGCTGCGGGGGCGGTGAAGCCCCTTCGCGCAGGGCCGGGGCGGCGCACGCCCGGTCGATGGGAGTCCACGAGGGAGAGCGAAATCTCCCTCTGGTCTGGGGGTTCCAAGGGGGGCACGAAGGCCCCTGCCTTGGTCTGGGGTCCACGGGGGCAGGAACGCCCCATGGCCGGGAGTCCAGAGGGCGGAGCGCCTCGGTGGGGTGCATGGGGTGAAACCCCTGCCCAGGGGATGCAACGGGGGCGGAGCGCCCCTTGCCAAGATGAGCCGGAGGCGGTGCGGCGGGCTGACCGCCGCACATCTTGCGCACGCTCCGAAATGCGTGCCGTTCTAATTTTGTTCGGTGGCGTAACGGCGAGCTTTGCTAAAAGAATCTTAACGCCGGTCGCGTGCCGTTAACCACTGTAATTTTGTTGCTCCGCGATTTTGGGCGCGTCCAAAGGCCGTGGAGCGGCCTGGAATTTCTGAGGGTGCGAGACCGGGAAAAGGAGCCAAACGCTACGCAGCCCCGCCTGTGTTGAAAAGACCATGCCCGGAGGAGGGGGGTCAAAACCAGTAACGGTGCCACGTCCGTTTATGATAAAACGCAGATCTCCCTGCGATGTCACTGCGAGGTGTCCTATGCCGCCTCTTGGAACAGCTCACTGGGCGCAGCCCGATTTCATAGAAAATCGCTACCCGTACCGGCCCGGCATGTTCTGGCTCGGTCGATCCCCGAGCGAGAACGACGTCGGCCTCGGCTATCTCGATGACCGGCATATCTGCGTCGTGAGCGGCAACCGGGGCGGGAAGGGGACGCAGGTCATCGTGAACAATATCTGCCTGTGGCCCGGCTCGCTCGTCGTCGTCGATCCCAAGGGGGAAAACGCCACGGTGACGGCGGTGCGGCGGGGCAACGGGGCGGAGCATTGCGAGGGGATGGGCCAGCAGGTCCACGTCCTCGACCCGTTCCGCGTGGCGCGTGTTCCCGACGATTACCGGGCGCGGTTCAATCCGTTCGATGCGCTCGATCCGCAAGACCCGGAAACCATCGACCGGGCGGCGATGCTGGCGGATTCCATAGTGGTCGTGAAGGAGGATGCGACGGACCCGTTCTGGGATCAATCGGGCCGCCAGATGATCAAGGCGCTGATCCTGCACATTGCCACCAACCCGGAATTCGAGCCGTGCCGGAACCTCGTGACCTTGCGCCGCCTGATCCAGGGGGGCGACAAGGCGGCGGTCGAGGCGCTCGAATCCATGGGCGAGGAACCCGGCCCGCCGCATGCGCTGCTGTGGGAGGCGGTGGTGCAGAACGGGGCCTTCGGCGGGCGCATCTCGGACATGGGGGCGAGTTTCGCCAACATGTTCCACAACTCCGCCAAGACCTATGAAAGCGTGCTGCAGGTGGCGAACAGGAACACGGAGTTTCTCGACAGCCCGCCGATGGAGGAACTGGTGTCGGCGTCGGATTTCAGGCTCTCGGACCTGAAGACGGACCCGAAAGGCGTGAGCATTTACCTGTCCCTGCCGCAACGCTTCATGAACACGCATAACCGGTGGCTGCGGATGATGACGGGGCTGATCCTGATGGAGATGGAGACGGTCGCCGCGCAGCCCGCCTGCGGTCATCCGGTGCTGGTGATGCTCGACGAATTCGCGGGCATGAAGCGCATGGAAAGCATCGAGACCGGCGTCGCGCAGATGGCGGGCTTCGGGGTGAAGCTGTGCTTCGTCCTGCAAAGCTTGGAACAGCTCAAGGCGGTGTACCGGGAGCGGTGGGAGACGTTCCTCACGAATTGCGGGCTGAAGCTGGTCTTCAACGTCGATGACAATTTCACGCGCGAATACGTGTCGAAGCTGATCGGCGACACGGAAGTGATCCGGGAGGTGCGCTCGGCGGGCGAGAACACTTCGCAAAGCGACAGCCTGTCCGAAAGCCGGAGCGAGAGCCGGTCGGAGAGCCGGAGCGAAAGCCTGTCCGAAAGCCGCAGCGACAGCCTCTCGGAAAGCCGGGCGCGGGGATGGTCGGAAAGCGAGGGCCGGTCGCTGTCCTACGGGCGCTCAAATACGACGGGAACGAGCGAAAGCTCGGGGACGTCTTCGACGCACGGCAAGTCCACGTCGTGGAGCGAAGGCGGGGGCGGCTCGGTCAGCGATACGATTTCATCTTCGTGGTCGCCGTCCGGCGGCAGCTTCAGCCGGTCGCATACCGAGGGGACGAGCGGATCGTGGTCGGTCGGCCACGGCACGTCGGACAGCCTGACCTCATCCCACACGCAAGGGACGTCGCAGAGTTCGTCGGCGTCCGTCACCTCCGGCGCGTCGGTGACGAGGGGCGAAAGCGGGACGGAGACGCTGGGAACCACGCACGGGACCACGCGCGGGGCGACGCACGGCACAACCCATGGCGCGACGCACGGCACGACGCAAGGGGCGACGCATGGAACGACGCGGGGAGAGAACACCGGCATGGCGGAAACCGTCCACAAGCGGCCTTTATGCGCGCCGGACGAGGTCGGCAAGCTGTTCGCGCGGGTCGACGAGCGCAGCCGCCCGGAATATCCGGGCTTCGGGCTGGCGCTCGTGGCGGGGCAGGCTCCCGTGGCGTTCCGGCGGGTGAATTATTACGAGGACCGGCAATTCATCGGCTATTTCGCGCCGCATCCCGATCACAGGTTCCTGCCGCCTGCGCGCCTGCGGATCGAGCAGGAGGGGCTTAAGCGGTTCGAGAAACGACTGGGGCGCGCGCTGTCGTGGAACAGCATGGTGTCCGAGGGGCGGGCGGTGCGGCGCGGGGATATCGTGGCGCTGGTGGGTGCCGACACGATTGTCCCGGTTGTGGCTCCCCGCGAGGGCCGCGTTGACAGTGTGCCGCTGAAACTGTCGGCGCTTGCGGTGCCGGGTTTCTCTGAGACGCTGCAGAAGGCGTTTTCGTCCGCTGGACGGGGCAACAAAGAGATCGGCGACATTTCGCTCGTTTATTACGAGGACGGCGCGGAAACGCGCGATCCGTTCGCCGCGCTTGAGCAGCGCTGCAAGCTGCTGGAGGACGAAAAGGCCCGGCAGGCGCGCGAAGAGGCGGAGCGCCGGGCGCAAGCGGAACGCGAGGCGGCGCGGCGGCTGGCGGAGGAAGAACGCGAGGAAGCGGAGCGCCTGGAAGAGGAAGAGGCCGAGGAGGCGCGCAGGCGGAAATGGCTGGCCTTCGGCGCGCGCGAGGACATGTTCGGCTGGCTGAAGGGGGCGGGCGCCGCCGGGCTGTTGCTGGCGGGGGATGCCGCCGTGACGTATTTCACGCACGCCACAGCCGGGATTTTCGTGGGCATGGGCGCGGCGGCGGCGGCGGGGCTGTGCGGCTTCATGGCGCGCCGGAAATTCCTTGAGGAAAAAAGTCTCAAAAATCCGGAGATCGAAGAAGAAGAGGTGGACGAGGAAGAGGACACCGAGGAAGAGACGGACGAGGAAGAGACGGACGAAGAAGAGACAGACGAAGAAGAATAGGTTTCAGCGCTCCTGCTCGAATTCGCGGGACAGGCCGCGCGATCTTTCAGCCTGCCGGGCGCGCTTCTTGGCGGCGGCGTTGACCTCTCGCAGCTTGCCGTAGTCGATCTTGCGGTTCATCGAGCGGGCGATGGCGCCGTCCGGGCGCAGGTGCATTTCCGGGCGCGGGGCGTAGGTGAGGGGGCGCTCGTCGGATTTTTCCTTTTCCTCGATCTTTTTTCCGGCGCGGTCGTTCTGCCACTGCAGATCGTCGGCGGCGCGGGTGAATGCTTCCCGGACGTCGGGGGAAAGGCGGTCGAGGGGGCTTGGCGTCTTCGCGAGGTCTTCGAGGCTCTTGGCGAAGGAAGTGGTCCGCTTTTTAGTCTCGTCGGCCACGGGTAGCGGAGGGGATTGTAGCACGATGCGAGGAAACGCGGCGGCCCCTGCGGGCCGCCGCGTTGTCCGGCGTCTAGGCCGCTTGCTGCGGCTGCTCCGCGCCGACGGGTTTCTGCAGCTCGAGGATTTTCGTATGGGCGAGATCGGCGAGTTTCGCGAGGGCCAGAAGATCATCCGCGCCGTAGCTGTCCGATGACTTCCAGTCGCCGTTGCCGTTGCGGTACCGGCGGTCGAAGGTGACGTTGTAAAACGCGCGTCCTTCGCTTTCGTTCTTCCAGATGCTGGCCGTTTGCAGTCCCACGCTGACCTTGGCGACCGGGGCGGCTTTCTTGGTTTCGTTCTTGTCTGACATTTTAGTTTCTCCTTTTGTTTTGAGACCGGCATCATTGCCTGTCTACGTGACCCGCTCTTGCACGGCCGGATAAGCGGTCTGTCAACGACTACACGGGAGCCGAGGCATGCCGAGGCGAATGGAGCGGGCCGGAGATTGATCAGAACGCGCGGCTGTGCATCGGATCACGGAAAACGGACAGGCATGTGCCATGGTCGGAAAAAGGCGGGGAGAAACGCGTCAGAGCTGCGAAACCCTGAACGCCGGGCGCGAAGTGGGAGAAGGACGGCAGGCCAGCAGGAGAAAGGGGGCGGGGCGTTTCCTTACAAACCGTGTTCGTCCGCCGCGCTGCGGTAAGGGTGAGGGACATCGATGTCAGGCAGGGGGCGTCGGCCCACACGGTCGACGATTTTGCCTTTCTCGTCCACGGGGTTGACGTACAGGTTGGCGCGGGCGATGTGGCTGACGCCGGTCGCGGCGAGTTCGTCGAGGGCCGCCAGCAGCATTTCGCGCATCTGCGGGAGCGTCCACGGGCCGCCGCTATAGCCGAGCTTGGCGCGGATGCTGTCGCGTTGAGGCGTTTTCTTCGGCGGGCGGGACTTGCGGTGCGTCATCGTTTCGATCATGCCCGGTTGCAAGTAGATGGTCCAGCCTCTTGCCGGTTGTGAGGATTTCCAAAATCAGAAATCGTCGTTTCCGTCCTTTCCGGGTTTCATCCCTCGCCGGTCCTTTAGAGCGTCCACCATAACAGGGGCGCGCAAGACGGGATTTCGTTTACGGCTTCCGCTTTCGCGAACCCTCCGCAAACGGAAGATCCCGTTTCCTCTCCGCCTCCTGTCCTTCGGGTGGCGCAAAGGCCCGCTTGAGGGCCTGAAAACAAAAGGAGGAAAAACATGAAACTGATTTCGGCACACGAACTGAACCGGCGCAGCCTGAACGAATTGTCGGAATTGTTCGGGCAGGTCTCACGAGGTCTTGTCCGCACGCAACACGGAACGCCTGAGCGCCGCAACGCTCTCGCGACGCTGGAAAATATCGCGCGGGCTCAGCGCCTGAAGATGACGGGGCCGGGCTTTTAGCCCGGTCCTTTCATCGGTGGCCATCATCTCCGAAAAGTGAAATCCGGCGGCGGGCGCCGGTAATGTTCACGGTCTTTGCCGCCTTCGCGGTCGCGCTCGCGGCCTGCCGCGCGGCGGTTGAAAGCCCTTTTCAGCTCAAGAGCGCGCCGCTGCGCGTCGGTGAGTTCCGCTTCGGGAGTTGTCTTTGAACCGGCGGCCTCTGTGAAGACGGGCTTGAGGTCCTTGGGCGGCTGCGACGGAACGGGAGCGGGGCTTTCCTTGACTGCGTCCTGGCTGCGCTTTGCGCTCTGCGGCGGGGCGGTGACTTCGGCGGCGGTCTGTTTTATGTCGGCGAGTTTCTGGCGCTGGGTCTCGGCGCGGTCTTTCTCGGGTTGCTTTTGCGGAGAAGCGATCCGGTTGAACACTTCCCGGCGCAGCGTGGTTTCGAGCGAGCGGCGCTCGCGCTTGTCGAGCGCGGTCAGGCCGCTTTCGCGGTGGCGGAAGTTTTCCATCTCGCGCTCGTGCCGCCGGGCGAGGGCGTCCTTCTGCGCCTTGAATTCCGCGCCGCTCTGCCGGTCCTGCCTCTCGTGCCGCCACGCCGTGACGGCGTTGTAGCCGGTGATGCGGGCGAGGAAGGCGAGGACGCCGGTGGGCTGTTTGGCGGCCCGCTGCGCCGCGACGGCTTGGGTCTTGGCCGCCTGCATTTCCGCAAGCGCCTTGCGCTCGGCCTCGTGCCGGGCGGCAAGCCGGCTTCTTTCCTCTTCGAGGGGAGCGCGGCGGGCGGCGTGGGCCTTGGCAAGCTCGTCGCGGCGGCGCTGCGCTTCTGTTTTCGCGGCTTCCGCGCGCTGGCCAAGGGTGATTTTCCGCGCGGCGCTTTCCTTGCGTTCCTTGTCCAGTAGCAGGGCCTGGCGTTTCTTGCCGGCATACGCTTGCGCATCGGCGGCAGTCAGAAGCCTGTCGATGTCGAGCGAGGAAAGGCGTGCCTTCAGGCCCTCCGCCTTAACCCCGATGAGCTGGCGCGAAAGGCTGTGGACCTCGCCCGCCATGTCCACGACGACATAAGGCCGCTGGTCGCCGCGCGCGAGCAGAAAGCCGGAAGTTTCGAGCGCGCGGATGAAAGTGTTCGCGTCCTTGCTTTCGGTCCATGCCTTCGTGATCGCCTCGCGGCGCTCCCGCTTCGAGATGCTGCTACGCTCCTGCTGCTGCTTCTCGGCGAGGTTCTCGGCGGCGGCATTGAAGGCGAAGCGGGCCGCGCCGCGGTCGTTGCTCATGCCGGGCGGGAGCCTGAGATCGTGGTCGCGCGCGAATTCCTGCGCTGTCCTGCGGAGTTTCTGATGGTCGTTATCAAGGTGAACGGCTTTTCCTTTTTCGACGTTGATGCGCGACCAGACGACGTGACAATGCTCGCGGCCTTTCTTGACGTGGAACACGATGGCGTAGGGCTGCCCGCCAAGGCGAAGTTTCTTTTCGGCGCGGCGGATGAAATCGTCGTAGTCCGCGCGGGTGAAGGGTCCCTGACGGTGGTCGGGATTGATCATGAGATGGTAGAGGTACTGCCGGCAATGCGTGGCTTTCGATTGCGCGTACCATTCGGCGAAGGCGCCGTGGAGATCATTCGCGACTGCGCCGCGAACCTCGACGATCTCGACGCGGTCATTGTCGAAACTGTTCATCAGGTGCGTGGCGAGCTGCTGGCCGCCGCCGCGCTGGTTTCCTTTCGGGATCATGCATCACCCGTTGGCCTGAATGGGTTGTGCGGGGGATCATCTCACAATCTTAGGTAAAATGACTTAAGGTCTGGTTAAGTGCCTGGGACGCAAACCGGTTTTGGCCCCGCGAGCCGGTCGGCGGCGGTGTGGAAATGGCCCGCGTCAAGCTCGATGCCGATATAGAGGCGCTCAAGTTCGCGCGCGGCGACAAGCGTGGAGCCGGAGCCGCAGAAGGGATCGAGGACCGTATCGCCGGGCTGGCTGAAAGCCTCGACGAGCGGCTTGAGGATGCCGACGGGCTTCTGGGTCGGGTGGAGCTTGTTGCCCGTATAGGTCCAGGGGATGACGTCGGGCGGCGGACGGGCGGGCTTGTCCGGCCAGCCCTTGGCCAGCAGATACGCCTGCTCGTGGCGGTATTGCGTGTGCCACGAGTTGCTCGCGTATTTTTTCGGGAAGACCAGATGGCCCGCGATGCGGAAGCCCGCGGATTTCCAGGCATCCATGAACAGGTCGGTTTTCGTGTAGCCGTAGAAACTCACGCAGAAAGCGTTGCGGCGCAGGACCCGGTGCATCTGCGCGAAGGCGGGCTTGAGCCAGCCGGCCTCCTGATCGTTGATGACGGCGCGGCCCGAGCGGTCGCGGTAGTTCACGAGATAGGGCGGGTCGGTCAGGATGAAGCCGACGCTGCCCGCGTCGAGCCGCTGCATGGCCTCGATGCAATCGGCGTGAATGATGGTGTTGCTCATGGTTTCTCGCCTCCTTCGAGCAGCCCCGCGATGAAGGCGGTTTCGATCCCGAGGTCGCGCCTGGCGATTTTCGTGATGATGTGCTCGTACTTCACGGCGCCCTCCGCTGCATCGCGATGATGTCGAGTGTCGCCTGATGTTCGAGCCGCCCGCGCAGTTCCCGCCGGGCGAGCTTGTTGAGGTCGATATGGCCGCACGTCACGAGTTTCAGAAGATAGTCTGACGTGGCGGTCAGAAGGTGGTCGGCTTCCATGCTGCAGAGGTCGTGATCGTCGAGTTCCATGATGTCTTTCCTTTCGCTGTCGGTTTTCTCGAAGACGACATCCCGCGAATCCGCTCCGGACACAGTGTCAAGGAAAGATTCTCTGTCTTTCGGAGGGAACCCTCCGGGCAGCCGAAAGCAAGAATCTCCCGTTCCTTGACACGGGCGCGTGGACGGAAGCGGATTAGGGTGGCGAGAATTTCGAGGAAACCGGCGAAAGGAAACGAATGCGGGACGGACCCGATGATGCCGATGAAAGGATGGAAGGCCGGAACGAGCCCGAGAACAGGATCGTTTTCAGAAGAGGGTGAGCTGGCGGACTTGCGAAAGATGGTTGCGGAGTTCCTCGATCATGCGGGAGGCGTCCGCGCTCTGGGAGGCGGGCCTGTATCCGCTCGCATCGCGCACGCCCTCGAATGTGCGGATGAGTTCGTCGATCCCGGCGCGCAGGGCTTCGTCGCGCGTCGTATAAGCGGTGCGGTTCCACACCGAGACCGGCGAACTGCCGCCTCCGAGGGGATAGGCGTAAGTAGTAGCGAACGCGTGCCAGCCGTTCGGCGCGGCGCTGAGCTTGACGGCGGCGTTCCACCGGGCATTGCCGGGGAGGGCGATGCTGATGCGCTCACAATCCGAGAAGACGCCGCAATCATTGCAGGCGGGATTTCCCCACAGAGCCTGCAGTTCCCGCGTCGCTTCATCGGAATTCCACCATTGCGGGTATCGCGCGCGGATGTCGTCGAGCTGTTCTGAAAGATCGATCATGGCCATGGCCGCGCCTCAGCGGTTTCGTCGGTAAAGCCGCAAGGCGGCATTGAGGTCGGCGACCTGCTCGTCGAGCGCGATCAGCGTGCCGATGGCGGCGAGGTCTGCGCCTTTTTCCAGATAGTCTTGCGCTTCCTGAAGCGTGTTCAGGAGCTGGATAAGCGCGATTTCGAGCGTGGCGCGGAATATCGCGGGGGGCTTGCGGTCGGTCATGGCTTGCCTCCGAATTCCGCGACGGTGGCGTCGTGGCCGCAAGCGCCACAATACGCGGCGCTGTCGTTTTGCCATTCGTGATTGCCGTCGTGCGCGGCGGTCAGGTCGGTGCCGTCTGGGCACAGGCGCACCCAGACAGTCGCGGCGATGTCGATCTCATCGCTCTTTCCGCATTCCGGGCAGCACAGGCCGTGCTGGTTTCCGCATTCGTCGGCGTTTTCGGCTTCGTAATGAAGGACGGCGAGGCGCAACGCGCTTTGCACGGCATCGTCTCCTTCGTCGGTTCTGACCGCGAGATGGAGAAGGTCGGCGACCAGATCGGCGATTTCGCTGCTGCTGTTCTCGAAGACTTCGCCCTTGGCTTCGACGTAGTGCTCAAGAGCCTGACGGGCGCGTTCGGCGCGTTCTTCGTTCGTGATGTCGGTCATTGTTGCCCCCTTACGCCGGCGATGACAGCGTCGATTTCCTGAGCGAGGGGATGGTCTTCCGTAACGTGGTCGCGAAAATATTTGGCTGTGCGCTCAAGGGCCAGCAGCATTTTCTCGGCGGCATCGCAGAGCAGCCGTTTGTCCTCGCCGTGAATGAGCGTGTATCCGTCGAGCGGGATTGCCTCGGCGATGATTCCTTCCGGGCCTTCGATGTGGACGATGCGTTGGCAGACCGCATTGTTCCAGTCGGGGTCATCGGTGTAGTCGGAAGGGTCGGTTTTGGCCAGGGCGATCGCTTCGTCGTCGCTGGCCGCCTCGATCTCGTTCGTGCCGTAATGGGGCACGTCTTGGGCGTAGAGCACTGTGTAGGTTTTCAAGTCCGTTCTCCTTTTCGTTCCGGTTGCGGGTCAGTACGCCCAGGGAAAGCGCCGGACGGAAAAGCGGGGCTGTCACCAACAGGGGAACGGGCAACACGGTCTCTGGTGCGGGCGGCCCGTTGACAGCCCCGCGCGTCCGGCGAGACTGGCGTTGACGCTGACCCATGCCGGAACGGGGAGAACGGCGGGATAGACGGCAAGGGGCTTGCGGCGGTTGCTAAAACGGCTAGATTCGGGAGTGAATGAGCGAAACGAACTTGCAGAAAGGACTGTCAGCGCGTGAGGAAGATGTGGCGCGGTTGCTCGTGCACGGCGCTTCGAACAAAGAAATTGCGCGCGCGCTTGGCATCGAGGTCGTGACCGTGAAAAGGCATGTCGGAAATATCCTGCGCAAACTCGGCGCGCGGAACAGGACGCAGGCGGCGGTCTGTCTGGCGGCGGCGAAATGCTGATAATCTGTCCGCGTTCTGTCAACGTATCGACGCGATAGATTCCGAACGGAGAAAACATATGGAACGCGACGAGGTGCGCAAGCGGCTCCAGACCGCGTTGGAAAAGCTCGTCAGAGACGATGCCTATTTGCTTGCCAACAATCTGGGGGAGCGCTGCATCGCGGCGCGGCTGGCGATGTACCTGCAGCGGGAATTCCCGGAGCACGCCGTGGATGCCGAGTACAACAGGGCAGGGGATATCCCGAAACGGCTTGGTCTTCCGCAGGATTGTGCAAATTACCGCAACGAACATGGCGAGAGCCTGGTCGTGCCGGACGTCATCGTTCACCGCCGCGGACCGGAAGGCCCAAATATCTTGGTGCTGGAAGTGAAGAAAACCTCGAATCCGGCGCCTCGTGATTGTGACCGGGCGCGCATTCACGCTTTCCGCGCTCAATACGGATACGAGTTTGCGGCGTTGATCGAGTGCGAGACGCGGCTCGGCCGCGAACCTGCGGCCGGCGTCGCAGAGTGGTTGGGTTAACGAACGGGGCCGCCGCTGCGGTGAAGGCGGCGCGGCTTTAGCGCCGGAGGATGGGGAGCGCGCTGAGTTTTTCCAACATCGAAACGACCGCGTCGAAATATTCAGTAAAAGCTTCGTCCAGGTCCCTGAATTTGTATTCCGCGGCAGGCCGCGAGAGCAAGGGAAAGCTCCGCCCGATGACTTTACCCTGCGTGTCCTTTATTTCCTCGCCCACACGGGATTCGAGATTGGCAAAAAACATGGAATAGTCCACGGACGGCCTGACATGGTGCGCGAGCCGGTTGCGGTAGGTTCTGGCGATTTCGCCTTTCGGCGTGTTCCCCGGGATTTTCAGCGCGGCCGTGATCGCGTCATAGTCGGACTGAGACAGATCGCCGGCGGCGCGCTTGGCGTCCAGTCCTTTCAGGATGTTTTTGCGGCGAAGCTCGTAGCTTTCCCACTCGGGGTCGGTGGTGTCGACGAGGTCGCCGCCGAGGCTTTCATGCAGGAGACGATTGACGATGTCCTGCACTTTGATCAGCGCATGGACGGCCTGGTTGAGCAGGGTCAATTTCCTGTCGTGGACATAGTAAAGATCGTTGAGGGCGGCCTCATCGTCGATGGAGGGTTCCTGCGCCGGTTCGAGCGCCTTATAGGCGCGCGCGAGGATGAGGTCGGCTTCGAGGCCCATGACGAGGTTGGCCAGCTCGATCCACACGGCCTGCGAATTCCTCACATCGAAATACTGCTGCATGCGGGAGGGCTTGTTCGGGAATTCCAGCCATTTGCGGGCGGTCTCGTTGTGTTTGGGCGTTGGCAGGTCGCCGACCGCCACGGCAAGGTCGGCGAACAGGTTGTGCGCCACGCGGTGTTCGCCTGACAGGTCCGCCGGGAAATCGGAGCGGAAGGAACGGGTTTCAGAACGGACGGCGCCATCGTCGCCGGTGAAAATTATGGTCAGGTCGATTTTGGTCATGCTTCATGTTAGCCGATATTTTCTCCAGCCATGCAAACGGCGCAGACGCCCTCGGGAGAGGGGGTCTGCGCGCTGAATTTGTGGATGAAATCCGCGGCGCGCTGCGCGTGGGCGGCGGCGGTGAAGATGGCGCGGGTGTCGTTCTTGAGGACTTCGAGCCAGTTCGCGATATAGGCGGTGTGATCCTCGCGGGGTTCGAGCGTCAATTCCAGGTCGGCGCACAGGAACGCGGCTCCGAGTTCGGCAACGAGTTCCTCCTGCGCGTAGGCGTTGCTGCCGAAACGGTGCCCGCCGAAATCCCGGTCGAGGCGTGACTTCGCGCCGCTCCAGTGCGTGTTATGCCGATATCGGCATAATGTTCACAATGCCGACCCCCGGATTATGCCGCGCCGGGTGTTGTAAGGTCCGCAATCTGGGACTTTCCGGCGCGGCATATCGGCATAATCAGAGGGTTTCGAGGAAGGCGAGCAGGCTGTCGTCTGGCCGGTAACGTCCGGGTTTGGACGCCGTAGTTGCCACGCGAGCAAGCGCCGCTTCCTTCAGGCGCAGGTCGGCATGGATGTAGACCTGCGTGGTTTCGACGTTTTCGTGCCCGAGCCAGAGGGCGATGACCGTCTGATCGACCCCGTGATGCAACAGTTCCATCGCCGTGCTGTGCCTCAGAACATGAGGGCTCACGCGCTTTCCGGCCAGCGAGGGGCAGGGTTTCGCCGCAGCCAGCGTGTGCCTTTTGACGACCTGCTCCAAGGCGTCGCGGCTGAGCCGCGTTCCCTTGAGGGTCGGGAAGAGCGGATCATTGTCGCCGCCGCCCCGTTCCCTGAGCCAGACCTCCAGCATCTTGAGCGTTTCCCGCCGTAGCGGTGTGCAACGCTGTTTGCGTCCCTTGCCTTCGCAACGGATGTGAGCGCCTGTTCCGGAGACGATATCACAGCGTCGGAGACTGATGATCTCCGAGGCCCTCAGCCCGGTTTGCAGGGCTACAACGAGGATCGCGTAATCGCGCCGCCCGGTCCATGTGGATCGGTCGGGAGCGGCCAGCAAGGCGTCCATCTCTGCACGGCTCAGGAACTCTACGATGCGCCTGACGTGGCGTTTGCTCGGCATCGCGAGGATTTTTTGGGCGTGCAGCAGGTAGGCGGGCTCGTTCATGGCCACGAAGCGGAAGAAAGACCGGATCGCCGCGAGGCGCGTGTTGCGGCTGCGCGCGCTGTTGCGTCGCTGCGTTTCGACATGCGTCAGGAAGTCGCCCACCAGAACAACGTCCAAATCATCGACCGTCAGCTTTGTCGGCGGCTTTCCGGTCTGTTCGCTGGCAAAGCGCAGCAGCAGGCGGAACGTATCGCGATAACCGGCAATCGTGTTCGGGCTCGCTTCCATCTGGGTACATAGCCTTTCCGTGAAGAACCGCTGGACGAGGGTTTGAAGTGTCACGTTCGTCATGACCGCGCCCCCTTCGCCAGAGAGTCTGTCGCGTGTTTTGAGGCAAGCTCCAGCAATTCCGGCACGGCTTCGATGTACCAGTATGTATGCGCCGGATTCGCATGCCCCATCCAGGTCGTGAGCCGAATCATCTCCCGCGCCGGGTCCTTACCCGTCCGATACCAGTCGATGAGTGTGCGGACGGCGAAGCTGTGCCGTAGGTCATGAATGCGCGGGCCCCGCCCATGACGGTTAAATTTCCGCGCGCTCCGCAGACCGGTATTCTGGCAGACGACGGCGAAGTTATAGCGCGCGGCGCAATCGGTCACGCGCTGGCCACCGTCCGACACGAAGAACGCTTTCGAGGCGCGGCCAAGAAGCCGGTCCCGCTCTCTGGCGTAAGCGGCCAGATGCGCCGTGGTGCTGTCCGAGAGCGGCAGCACACGTTCTTTCCCCAGCTTGCCGCGTCGCACGGTCAGGAGTCCGGCTTCCAGATCGATGTCGTCGGCGTCGAGAGCGATGGCTTCGCTGATCCGCAAGCCCGTGACGGCGATAAGACCGAACAGCGCCGGACACGTCAGCGCACGAATGCCGTTGATCGACGGCAGCTCCGCTGCGGCCTCGACGAGGCGGCGGATTTCACGGTCGCTGTAAATGTAAGGTCGCGCCCGGCGATAGCGCCCGGGAATCAATGCCCGGGGCGGCACCTCGTGCTCAGCGTCGAGGTCATGCAGCCATTGGGCGAAGAGCCTGACGACACCGAGACGGCGGGCCCATGTCGCCTTGCTGGCCTTGCCGAAGGACGCCTGCCAGCGCAGGAAAAGGCCGGCGCTGATATGACCGGCACCCTCTTGTTCCGCGAAGGCGACGAATCTGCGTAATATCCGTTCATCCGTGCGCAGCGCGAAGCCGAGGCTGCGGCGGATGGCAAGATAACGGTCAAGTTCTTTGGACAACACGCTCATTTCGTACCTCCGGCCACCGGCCAAGGCTGTGCGATTGAACGCAGTCCGTCTATATCCAGCCGGGCGTAAATCATCGTGCTGGCGCGGCTGCGATGGCGCAGCATGTCGCCGATTTCCTCCAAAGATGCGCCCTGCCGCGCCAGATTCGCCGCAAGGCTATGCCGCAGGATATGCGACCCCACGTAAGGAGCGGGAGGTTTGAGGCCCGTGCCAGAGAAGGCCTTCCGCAAAATCATGTTGAGAATCTGCCCGTTCTTGAAGGGGCCATGCGGCGCGCGATCCGTCACGAACAGCGCGCGCGACGAAGATGAGCGGTCGAGCCGGACGTAATCGGCAATCGCTCTGCCCACGTCGGGCGGCAACGGGACGCGGTCGTGCCTGCCGCCTTTGCCGCGTACAAGGATTTCTCCGGCGCGCCAGTCGATATCATCGAGTTGCATGGCGACGACTTCCGGCGCGCGCAGCCCAAGACGAGCGAGCAAAAGCACCATCGCATGATCGCGCCGCCCCGTGGCCTTGTCTGACCGAACTGCCCCGATCAGGGCCTCCACCTGCTCAGGCGTCAAATGGCGCGGCAGGCGCGCGCCGTACCGTTGCGCGACGCTCGGGATTCCGGGAGCCAGATTTCTGGCCGTTTTGCCCGCCTTGAAAAGGTATCGGAAGAAATTTCGCAGATGCGTGGGGAGAGTCTTGTCCCTGAAGGGTGGCTTGCGCGACGTCGCGTGTTGCAGGAAACCGGCGATATCGGCGGGAGTTATCTTCGCTAGATCACCAATTTTCTCACCGAAACGAAAGTCCAGAAAACGGTCGGCGATCCGCCAGCTGTGAAAGATCGTCCGCTCGCTCAGGCCTCGCTGGCGGCGCAGGTAAGTCTCATACTCCCGTTTCAGTTCCGCCCGGGCGACCTCTCTGTCCGTCGGCGGCAATGGGGGTTTTCCAACGCCTTGTGCGGTCAGGAACCGGACAAAACGCTTCACGATCCAGGGTGCATAGGGTTTACGATGCCGATGCCTGCCCGGTTCCGTGACGAGCGCCAGCGCTTGGGCTTCGTCCAGATCGCCAAGGGCGACCCCTTCCGTCTTCATCCTTTCGGCGAGCCGACCGATGCAGCGGAGATATATGTTGATCGTACCCTCCGTGTAGCCCTGCTCAGAAAGGTGTTGCCTGAATTGGGCCGGATAATCCCCCAGCGAGGCGAAGTTCATTGCGGGAAGCCTGTGGTTTTCTTCGTTTTTGCGTATGTTCATTGTTTGTCTCCTTCTGTTTGAACGAGACAAATAAGAACGAAACCATCAGACCCGCAACGCCTGATTCCACAAGATTATGCCGATATGCCGCGCCGGAAAGTCCCAGATTGCGGACCTTACAACACCCGGCGCGGCATAATCCGGGGGTCGGCATTGTGCGTGAGTTCGTGGGCAAGCGTCGCGTAATAGCTCTCGGCATCGCGGAAGGCTTCGAAGGGCGGCATCTGCACGGCGTCGGCGGAGAGGCTGTAAAAGGCGCGGTTTCCGCCGTGATTGATGACGGCGCCGGTCGCGTGCAGGAATTTTTCCGCGTGTTCGATGCGGGCGACGGGGTCATGCGTGGGTGCCAGTTTCGCGTGGTAGATTTCCGGCAAGCCGTCGATCTGCTCGACATTGAACACGGTGTAGCCCTTCATGTAGGGGATTTCCCGCTCGACATCCTCGCCGGTCTTCTCGTCGCGCTCAGTGCGCGTGATGCTGTTCGCGTAAACCACGAGCGAGCCTTTCTCGCCCTTGCGGACATGGCCTCCCAGTTCGAGGGCCTGCCTGAACGTCATCCAGATGGGCGCCGCGAAATTCCGCGCCACGGCTGAAATCCACAAGGACAGCACGTTGATTCCGGTGTAGGGCTGGCCGTTGTGCCGCAAGGGCCGCGTGATGCGCCCGGCGGCGTGCTCGGCGTTCCAGGGCTTCACCCATGGCCGGACGCCTTTTTCGAGGTCGGCTACGATTTGCGAAGTGATGCGGCTGTAAACGTCCTGTCGTTCGGTGTTCTGCATTGTCTTTCCTCCATAAAAAGTTTTTTCTTTCCGAAATCCCTCGGAATGGAGGCCGGTCTTCCGCGCCGCATAAGCGCCGCAGTCAAGGGCGAAGGCGTGAGCCGGAGTTCATCGCAGACCCTTGACGGGGGCGCGCGGCGCGATAAAAGGCCGGAAAAAGGCGAGGGATTTCGGTTGAAAAGAAAAAACGGTTCGAGAGGAAAATCAGGCGGTGACGACGATGGTGATCATGATGGCCATGGCCAGAATGACGTCGTCGACGATGTCGTCGACCATGTCGGCGGCGACGAGTTTGCCGATGACGGCCGCCATGGCGGTGATGACGCCGGCGGCGATGATGGTGGTGGTGCTGGTGATGGCGGATGCGGCAGTGGACGTGGAGGTGGAAGCGCAAGCGCAGGCGGAATTGGAGGCGGTGGAAGAGGCGTCGCGGCTGGCGGCGGAGATGCGGGAATCTGCGGATCGCGGCAGCGTGCGGGCATTTGCGGGCAAAGAAGGGGCGGGATAACTCGGATCTTCGGTGCTGCCTTCGCTGCGCGGCCCTTGCTTCCCCGGAAAGCAAAGCGATGAGAGGGATGGCTGAGATAAAATCGGTTCTTGTCCGGCTATAAAAAAAGCGCACGGGCCTTCAGCGCTTCTCGATGAGAGGCGGTGAGGAGAGAGAAGGTGGGGTTCAGAAGGTTAGGCGGAAGCGGAAAGGGGCGTGGAGAAGAGGGGAAGAGTTTTCGTAAGGGCCCGGAAAACGCCGTCCATGCATCGCAGAGCCCAGAGATGGCAGGGGATGGGGACGGTCTGCTGTCCTTTGTATTCTATTAAACTCTTTTTGTGTGACTCTCCTGTCGCATCCGGAATTGCTGGGATTGCGGGCCATCTGGCGCGGTGATGCCGCGGCAGGATCAGGTTTTCGAGATGGACGAGAAGGCCCGCGCACATGCGCGTGGAACGGCAGTGGATGACGTCTACGCGGATATAGCCCTCGCGCTCCAGGATGCGCAAGTAGCGCTGCACGCTGCGGCGGCATTTGCCGAGCGCCCGCATGAGCCAGGTGACGGTGATTTCGCTGGAGCGGGTCGTGCGCGCGTGGCGGTAGGTGTACTCGGCGAGCTTGCGCGCGCAGCGCCGTGCGCCGTCGGTGAGATTGGGATCGTCTTCGAGCCGGGCGGAGAGGGCGGGGACGTAGGCGCCCGTGTCCCGCGGGGCTTCCGCGCGCGGCCGCTCATAGAGTGAATAGCGGTGCGATGTCTGCAGGGCAGTCTTGCGCCGCCGCTCCCACGAGAAGCGGTCGGCGAGTTCCTCTTCCGCGCCGATCCAGCCGCATCGCAGGGCCAGGATATAGTCCGGCGATCCATAGGGGGGTTTCTGAAAACTGACAGGCGCCGGGCCGAGCAGTTCCTGCAAGGCGGCGTTGTCGGATGCGGAGTCCTTGAGATCCCGCGCGACGCGGGCCATCAGATCCGCCTTGGACAGCGGATTATTAAAGTGGGCAGGCATGGTCGTTCTCCTTTTCTATTTCCGGAGAAAACCCGCTGAATTAGGCGCGCAAAAAACCGTGGCAAGAAATTTCTTGCGTCCGGCTGCGAATCCTGCGAGATTGGTTTTGGGAATTTTTATCTACGCAGAATTCAACTTTTCTAAAGCCCGCTTCGGCGGGTTTTCTTTTTTTAGGTCATCGCGGTTTTTTCCTTCGAATTGGTCAAGATCCAAGAATCGGGCGCCGGAATCGGTTCCCTGCGTCAGAGTCTGCCGAGAGTCTGTAAACGCAGCAACGTTGACAACCGCGCGAAACGCGCATGCGACTCATGCGATCCGGGAGAATCGCTGGAATCGCGGGCATCACACGCGCACACGCAAAAGTAGAAAAGATGTGGATATGTATGCCAGGGCGAGTCTGCGCTGCGACGGTGCGCGCCGCGCGGCTCCCTCGCAGTGTGCTGGGCCGCACTCTCCGCGCCGCGGGGGACGGCGGACGGGCTGCGGTTGCCTTTCCTTTTTCTTGCGCGAGGGATCGTGACCCGCAAGGGCCGGGACCTTAAGGGGCCCGGTGGCGCCCCGCAACGCGGGCGGCATAGAGCCCGGTCCGGCCAAGGGCCGGACGCGCCCGGCAGGGGGTCTGTGGCTTTCAGGCAGGGGGTACGTACAGGGGAGGACCTCAGGGTGCCTTAGAGGTCAATTTGACGGGATTAGAACCTGCAATAAGCTATTGTAAAAGAAAGGATTAGTCCCGTGGCGCGCATGTTTTGCTTGTAACGGCACAGCATTATTAGCTTGTATTGACACGGCATGATATGCTTGTATTCGCACGGCACGAAAGGCTTGTGGCGGCACGACACTAAGAGGGTCCTATGGCAGCACCGAACGAGAAACTGGCTGAATCCCTCGACATCCTGAAGGAGCTTCAGGCGGGCGGGCGGCGTGTTTTCAAATCGGACGAGCTGAGCCGCGTGCACCGCGAGCGCCTCGTGGAGAACGGCTTCCTGCAGGAAGTCATGAAGGGCTGGCTGATCTCGGCGAGCCCGCATGCACGCGCGGGCGACAGCACGCCGTGGTACGCGTCCTTTTGGGAATTCAGCGCCCGCTACAGCGCCGAGCGCTTCGGCCAGGAGTGGCATCTTTCGGCGGAAGAATCGCTCTGGCTGCACGGCGAAAAGACCGTGATCCCGGAGCAGATCGTCGTATGCAGCCCGAAGGGCACGAATCATCTCGTGAAACTCCTGCACGGCACGTCGCTCTACGATCTCAAGGTCCCCGGGATGCCGCCTCCCGCAAACCTCGTGATGCGCGAAGGACTGCGGCTCTATTCGCCCGCGGCTTCGCTCGTGGGGGTCGCGGAATCCTTCTTCGCGCGCAATCCGGTGGAATCGCAAGTTGTGCTGGCAAGCCTCACGGACGCCTCGGACCTGCTGCGCCTGCTGCTGGACGGCGGGCATTCCGCGAAGGCGGGCTATCTCGCCGCTGCGCTGCGCGCCGCGGGCCGCGAGAAATTCGCGGACGAGATCGTGAAGACGATGAAGGGCGCCGGGTACGACGTGCGCGAGCGCAATCCCTTCGAGGAGGGGCAGGTATTCGCGGGCCTCCGCCCGGCGGCGGCTCCCATCGTGGGACGGCTGCAGATGCTGTGGGAAGCGGCGCGCGAAACTGTTATCGAAAAATTCCCGAAAGCGCCGGGACTGCCCAAGGACAAGAGCGCCTATCTCCAGAGCGTCGATGAGATCTACAAGAGCGATGCGTACCACTCGCTGTCCATCGAAGGCTATTCGGTGACGCCGGAGCTGATCGACAGGGTGCGGCAGGGCGGCTGGAATCCCGAGCGCGACGAACAGGACCGCAAGAGCCGCGACGCGCTCGCGGCGCGCGGCTACTGGCAGGCCTTCCAACTGGTGAAAGAGAGCGTCCGCAAAGTGATCGCCGGCGGCGATGCCGGCGCGATAGCGCGCGAGGCGCACAAGGATTGGTACCGCGAGCTGTTCCAGCCTTCCGTCGCGGCGGGCCTGTTGAGGGCGGGCGACCTGGCGGGTTACCGCAACAGCCCTGTCTACCTGCGCACGTCGCGCTACGTCCCGCCGCGGTGGGAAGCGGTGCGCGATGCGATGCCCGTGTTTTTCGACCTGCTCGAAAAAGAGCCCGAGGCTTCAGTCCGGGCCGTGCTCGGCCACTGGCTGTTCGGCTACATCCATCCTTACCCTGACGGCAACGGCCGCATGGCGCGCTTCCTCATGAACGTGATGCTGGCCTCGGGCGGGTATCCATGGACGGTGATACGCGTCGAGGATCGCGCCCCATATCTGCGGGCGCTGGACAGGGCCAGCATCGCCACGAACATAGGGCCGTTCTGCGCGTTCATTGCACAAGCAGTCGAGAGGTCCGCCGGGGGATGAGGAAGCCATGATGCGCGGCAAGTTGATAGGCATCACACTCGGGCAGCGAAAGTGTTACTGCGCCTTAGTGGGGGACGGCGGGCGGGCTGCTATGGGTTTGCCGCGCAGAAAGATCACGCCATTACCCGCCAATCACGCCATATTTAATGGCGCGATTACTTGTAACTGGCGCGATTATATGCTCTAATTGGCGCGATAGCGGAAATCGCGCCAATTAGAAGGGGACAGAAGGTGGCAAAGCGTCGAGTTGAAGACATAGCAGAAGACTTGGCGGCGGTCGTAGACTTCGTGCGCCAAAGTGCGAATGGCGCCCGGAGCGGTGAAATTGCTGCGGCTCTTAAGAGGATGCCGCAGCGAACCCTGCAGCGTCGGCTGAAAACGCTGGTGGAGAAGGGGAGGCTTGCGCAGGAAGGCAAAGGGCGAGCGGCACGATACCGACTTCCAGCCGAGGCAGAGAAGCGGGAAGAAACGGCTGCGGGGCAAGCCGGGTCGCGGGAGGAAAAACCGGAGGAGACGGTCATTCCTCTCTCGACTGAAAGTGCGAAGATACGCGGCTATCTGCAAAAGCCGTCTGCGGCAAGGAAAGCCGCCGGGTATAACCGAGAGTTTCTTGATGGCTACAGGCCGAACGTCTCCTTTTATCTTTCCGCCAAAGAGCGCGCGCATCTCGCAGAGGTGGGCAAGACGACCACTGGCGCGGAGGCTGCCGGAACGTATGCCAAGCAAATCCTCAACCGCCTATTGATAGACCTGTCCTGGAACTCAAGCCGGCTTGAGGGCAACACCTATTCGTTGCTGGACACCAGACGCCTGATCGAATTCGGCGAGGAGGCGGAAGGTGGCAACCGGGTGGAAGCCCAGATGATCATCAACCACAAGGACGCTATCGGTTTCCTTGTCGGCGCAGCGGAGGAGATCGGCTTCAACCGCTACACGATCCTTAACCTTCACGGGATTCTCGCGCAAAACCTGTTGCAGGATAAGACAGCGGCGGGCCGGCTGAGACACATAGCCGTGGGCATCGAAAAGTCGGCATTTCACCCGCTCGAAGTCCCGCAGATGATCGAGGAGTGCTTCAATCAGATTCTGGCGACGGCGGCTGCGATCAAGGATCCGTTCGAGCAGTCTTTCTTCGCTATGGTGCAATTGCCGTACCTGCAGCCATTCGATGACGTTAACAAGCGCGTTTCTCGTCTGGCGGCCAATATTCCGTTCATCAAGGGAAATCTTTCGCCGCTCTCGTTTACGGGCGTTCCGCGTTCGACCTACACGGACGCGATGCTCGGCGTTTATGAGCTGAATAAGGTCGACCTTTTGAAGGATGTTTTCATCTGGGCCTATGAACGCTCCGCCGAGCGGTACATTGCCGTGCGGCAATCCCTGGGGGAGCCCGATCCTTTCCGTCTCCGCCACCGCGCGGCCCTGCGTCAGGTGGTGGGGGAGGTGGTGCGGGGGCGGATGGACAGGAAGGCGGCAGTTGCGCACATTGCATCGTGGGCGGAAGAGAACATCCCGCAAGACGACCGCGAGCGCTTCAGGGAGACAGCCGAGACGGAAGTTTTAAGTCTGCATGAGGGAAATTTTGCGCGTTACGAGATCAGACCCAGTGAGTTTGAAGCCTGGCGGGCAGTGTGGGCGGACAGCGCCACTGCGAATTAGCGATCGCGGCGCTGGTAGTTCTCTTCTTAGAAGAACTCAGGCATGGTGGGAGATAGCTTCCGATTGGGCGTGAATTATGGATGCGTTTGAGCAGGTCGTTAGCGAAATTCTCTGGATGAGCGGGTTCTGGGTCAGAACTTCCGTGAAGGTCGAACTGACGAAAGAAGAAAAGCGCTTGATCGGCCGGCACTCGTCGCCTCGATGGGAGCTTGATATCGTCGGCTACAGCGGGCGGGAGAATCTTTTGCGCATTGTCGAGTGCAAGAGTTTCCTGGACTCGGTAGGCGTCAGAGCGTGCGCCTTCGACGGCAGCGATCCGGAGGAAGCGAAACGGTACAAGCTGTTCAACGAGCCCGAGCTGCGACGCGTCGTCTTCAACCGGCTATGCCTGCAATTCACGGAAGCCGGAGCCTGCCGTGAGACACCACAAGTTCGGCTATCGCTTGCCTGCGGCAAGATAAAGAACGATGCTGACCGCGCAAAGATTCACTCTCATTTCGAGGGGCAGGGCTGGGAACTGTGGGATGAACCGTGGCTGCGCGAGCGTTTGCGGCAGATGGCCGATCGCGGTTACGAGAACCATGTTTCTGCGGTCGTGGCGAAGTTACTCCTCAGAGGAAAGGCCGATTGACTAGGCCCAACAGTGGCCGGCGTGATGAATGTCCTGTCTCGGCCGTTACGGGGGTTAGATGCCTTGCCGAAGAAATAATCAAGGCGTAAGGTACGTTCCGGACTGATAATAAGACAGCGGTGAGAGACAGCCAGGAGATAGGGCGCGAACATTGATGAGTAAACCCTTTTCAATTCTCCATATCTCGGATCTACACAGGTCGTCTGCCGACCCCATCTCGAATGATGAGTTGATCTCGGCTCTCGTCGGGGACCGTGAACGCTATTTCCGTGAAAGTCCCAGGATACTTCCTCCGGAAGCCATCGTTGTGAGCGGCGATCTTGTTCAGGGCGTACCGCTTGGAATGGCCGATCACGAAGCGAAGCTGGCGGCACAATATGCTGTAGCTGAGGAATTCCTTGATGAGCTCGTCAAACGTTTCCTGGACGGGGATCGCTCGCGGGTCGTGATGGTTCCGGGCAATCACGACATCGATTGGAATACGGCATTGAAGTCTATGGAGGTCGTCGACCGCAAGGACACGCCTGCCAACGTTCTTTCGGTGTTACACGCCGAAAATGCAGGATATCGTTGGGATTGGAAAACCCTGACGCTTTATCGCATCCGGGATCTGGCGATGTACGAACGGCGGCTCGATGCGTTCTGGCGGTTCTTTGAGAGGTTTTACTCAGGTGTAGAAGGCCTGCTGAAAGTGCAGCCCGGCGCGGACGCCAATCTCTTCCGGCTTTGCGATGGGCGGATTGGCGTTGCGGCATACAATTCTTGCCACGGCAACGACTGTTTTGCCTTTCATGGAATGATTCGAAAGGACATGGTTGCGCGAAGCCATCTGGAGTTGAACGATTCCGAGGAGATTTTCGATCTGCGGATGGCGGTGTGGCACCACAGCATTGAGGGACCACCTTACAGGACGGACTATATGGACGTGGAAATCGTGCGCGGTATGATCGGCCGCGGATTCCGACTTGGCCTCTATGGTCATCAGCACAAGGCTCAAGTAGCGCCCCATCAGGTATGGATGCCTGACCGAGAGAGAATGGCGGTGGTCAGCGCCGGTTCACTCTGTGCTGGCGCGAGTGATCTTCCGACGGGAACTTTCCGCCAGTACAACGTTCTAGAAATTGCGGAGGATTTCAAAAGTGTCCGCGTCCATGTTCGGTCCATGAGTGTCGCTAACCTGTTTTCGCGTGGCCAGCTCCCTGATTTTGGTGGTGCGAGTTTCGCAGACCTCGATTGGAAGCCGCCCCAGAACGTTGTCGGGGGGGTTATCGATACAGATGCTGCCCGGTGGCGCGTAGCAATAGAGGAAGGAGAAATGGCAGCCAAGAGCGGCAATCCAAAGCGTGCAATTGAGATTCTTGGGCACCTCGACAGACCGCCAGGAAGCTATGAGCGGCAGCTTTTTCTGTCTGCGGCGACGGAGGCGCAACAGTGGGCTTTAGTCATCGAAGCCACGGAACCGCCAGCAACAATTGAAGAATTGATTCAGCGAGTCGAGGCCTGCAACCGGCTGGGCAAGTATCCGGCCGCCACTGCTTCTCTGGACAGATACTCACAACAATTGCAGCTTGATCACGCGCTGGAGACTGAGCTCCGGCAACGTATCAGTGCACAGGAGGTCATCCGCAAATGAATGAGACAGCAGAAAAGATGCCGTTTTCAGTCGAAATCAGCCGGATGATCGAGGTACTCGCTGCCCAAATCTATCCCAGCCCATTTGCCCTTCTTCGGGAAAATGTCCAGAATTCCTTCGATGCAATATTGATGCGCAGGCACTTGGGCCAAGACTTCACGCCTGTTATCGGCGTGACAATCGAACCAACGCGGGTGACCGTCAGCGACAATGGGATCGGCATGGCACGGGATGATTTGCGGCAGCACTACTGGCGTGCAGGTTCAAGCAGCAAGAACACAGCGGATGCCCGCGCTGCGGGTGTGGTCGGAACCTTTGGCATCGGTGCTATGGCCAACTTCGGCATTGCGGAGGAACTGACAGTCGAGACCGAAAGCGCCCGGACCGGTGAACGGACTGTATGTTCGGCTTCAAGATCGACGCTTTCTGTGACAGAGGACTGCATAACCTTCGAAATAAGGCCAACCGCCGGGAGTCCGGGCACGACTGTTACGGCCGTTACCCAGCCGGGAAAATCGATCAACGTTCCGGAGGCAGAAACGTACATCGCGCAGTTCGTGTCGTTCTTGCCGATCGAAGTGAAAGTCAATGGACGGATAGTCAGCCGGCAATCGATCGAAGATTCAGTTCCGTATCTGGCGAGGCCGTGGTCTGTCACGAAGGTTGCCGCTGACCTGGGGGGCGGAATCAAGGCTGATTTAAGCCTCACCGGTGCTCTTTCGGGGGAAGTCCGGGTGGCATTGCAGAATATCGAGTTCGGCGCACAAAAGCTGGGCGGACGCATGGTCTTGAGCGAAGGCGTCGGAAGCCTCCGAACATTCCGAAGTGGGTTTGGCCTTGCGACGACCAACGTTGCATCGGCCTACAACTTTGGTGGTGTTGCTGACTTTTTGTTCCTGCAGCCGACAGCGGGCCGGGAGGCGCTCACTACGGGCAGCATGCAAATGTTGCAGACAATCGTGGGGAGGGTGGATGAGTTTGTATCTATCCATCTGGCGGGCCGGCCTGAAAGCAATGCAAACGGGCACTTCGTAGAATGGGCTGCGAGAGGGCATCGCTACGACCTATGCTCCAATCTGCGAGTGAGAATTGAGCCCGGAGATTCTCTAACGCTTGGCGAAGCACGAGAGCTTTCGCAGAAATCCTCATTGCTGGTCTATTCCGGAAGTGATTCGGCAACTGTAAAGCATGCGTCGGCTGACAAGCCTATCGTCATGCTGTCGCGCGGATCGGCGCGGCATCAATGCGAGATAGGGTATCTCCGCAAGTTCTGCAAGATCGAGGAGCTGTCGGACAATCCGAAGGTTTTGGTAAAAAAGGCGGAGGCGGAAACGACAGGGGCAGAAAAAGCTCTTTCGTTCCGGATTGCTTCTATTCTATCGACAGATTATTTTCTGGAATCTCATATCAGATTCGGCACAATTTCTCACGGCCTGCCGGTTCTAGTGACTATTTCGAAGGCACCCGTTGAGATATATCTCGACCCGGCAGGCGCCACCGTCAGGCTCATCCTTGAGGTTTACGACAAGGAGTATTCTGCCTTCAGCCACATGGCGAAAGACTTTGTGCGGACAATGATATTCCCCCGAGTTTCGGAGCTGGTCCCAAGCGCAACGCGCCAGGGTGCAGAGGCTTTTCTGAAGGCAATACACAAGAACCGTGAAGTATTCGAATATGAGACAACAGACTTGGAGAGCCTGACTACGTTGTGGAAGGAGTATCTGAGCGGCAAACTGACATTCCAGCAGGCAACCGAGCGTTCGAGCAAGGTCGCCGTTCGCAGTTATCAGGTCCTTGACAGGAGTGTGGCTGCTCCGGTGCGAGATGTCGTACCCGACGTGATAGATAATCAGGCAGCTATCGGACAGCCGGAGGAGAAACAATACGGGCCAGTTCCCCCGATTCAGCGCCTCGACATGAGCACAGAGCGAAAGTTGCTAACAATTGGTGATTTGGAGCCGGCGCTTAAAGGATATCGATGCTTTCTTGCGCTAACTGATCGGATTAGGGATGAGAAAGGTGATTTCTTTCTTCAGCCACACCGCACCTCGGTAGTCTGGGGAGGCCAAAAGGCGTTGTTCATTTTTGAGCATCACTCCGGCGATTTCGGCTTGTACTACGATCTGCAAACACAGAATCTTATCAGCGGGCAGTCGGGCGGGGGCTCATTCGAGACGTGCACGATCGTTATGAAGAATCGAATTTTCATTCCCATACCGCCACCGATACAGGCAAGCTTCTTGCCCCACCAGGATGAAAAGAAACGGTTCGAAGTTCGATGCGACATTCTTCATATAGACCATCTGCCAGAGGATTAGTTGAAGAGAAACGCCATCCTCTCAAGACGCAACCACCACGGGTACTCACGCGTTCCTGTACGCAATATCACATGAAATTCCGAAAATCGTAGACGCTGTCCACCATGTTCGGGTTCTGCTGAATGATGTTCGCGAAGGCTTTCGAATAAACCAGTGTGACCGGGAGCTTTTTGTAGAGCGTATTGTTATTCCAATCCATCTTTGTAAGTCCCAGCACGCCTGCACACGTCTCATGCCAGCCGCCCGCGCCCGTGTAGCGACGAAGCAAGAGGGGGGAGGGCGTGGGTTTAAGCGCTCCTTCTTTGTATACGTTATAGCTCGGGTTCCGGCGTCCGCCCCGTCCTACGTTTGATATCACAATTTGTGACATCAAAGATTCGAACTCGTCAGCCGTAAGTCGAAAGGCAAAATCCTCGGGGAAACGGTCCCCATTACGTTTTACCTGCTGGTTCAGTGCTGCGGTTGGAACCTCGTAAAGCTCCGCCAGGTGACTATCGAGCATGACTTTTTCACCTCGAATTAGGAAATCCGGGTCGCAATGCGCTCGATTGGAATCACCGATTGGGCCTTGGCCATGCGGGAATTCAGCACGAGGCAGGGGTCTGTCAAGAAACGGTGCGGGCGCGCAGGATTTTTACTTCCGCGCTGGGCGGAAATTTCAGCGTGATAATAAACATTACGGAATCTGAGGTTTATTTTTCTATTTCAGAACAAATGGTTAAAGACGATTTGAGAATAAAGCTTATGAAAAATGAACTGCGGGAGAGGGCGCAGAAACCAGTCTGCGGCTATGGTTTTTGCGCGGATGATTTTGCCGGGCTTGGCAGCAATAGTCGCGGGAAAAATTCGTTGTAGCAGTTTTCATTGAACCAGGCGCACTTGATGTCGAAGAGCTTGAGGCCCGGCACGAGCCGCGTGAGAGCGAGCGCATAAATCGTCAACTGCGCGAAAGGCTTGTTGGTGCGCGCGTCCGGCTTGTAATCAAGAATGTGAACGGCGCCGTTGCGGACCTGCAGAAAATCAATGTGACCGGTAATGAAGCGCGGCTTTTCGCCGGCGGCGGGATTTTCCGGGTCGATGGATTGTTTGGGAATTATCGTGATGCGATATTTCTCTTCTAGGGCGGCGATGTCGGCTTCGGTGAGCCAGATCGGAACCTCGACCGCGACAGTGACGCTGTCGTTGGCCAGCATGAAGCGCTGCAATCTCGGATGACGGTCGCGGTTGGAGCTGGCGCCCGGAAGAATCAGCGCGGCGATGTCGGTCGCCGTATTCGTCTTTTCAGTCACGACCGCCTTGTCGAGGGCAAGAAAATCCTTTGCCAGCCGCGAAGCGCGAAGGCCGTCGTCGCGTTTGAACAGATCGTGCGGGCATGATTTCGGGATGGCTTCCAGAAAATCGGCGAGCGGAGCGAACTTCGTGTCGCCCTTGCGGCGGTCGTCGAGCGCGCCTTCGCGCAGGAAGGCCAGCTTGGCGCGGTGATAGCCGAATTCATACACCTGCGCGTGATAGAGCTTGGTCGTGCGGATAATCTGCGGCGGGGTGAACAGCCCCCTGCCCTTCTCGCGCAGGCGCCGGTATGTGGCGATGCGCTCGTAGGTCGAAAGCCAGCGCGAGATTGTCGAGGGATTTACCTTGTGGCCGTAGCGCGACGAAAGGCGGAGGCTGACTTCTTCGAGCGAGTAGCCGCGATTATAGGCGGTCAAGGCATCGAGGATTTCGTTGATGGGATAAGTCTTGCCGCGGCTGCCGGTGGAGCCGGGCGTGAAACGCTTTTCGCAGGACCGGCAGCGATAGAGGGCGGCGCTTCCGAATTTCTTATTGCGGGTGGCCTTGAGAGCCGTATCCGCGCCGCCGCAGTGCGGGCAGCGCGGAGGCGGTTTTTCGGGCTCGGGCGGCGAACGATTGGCCATGGAAAAAGGCATAGCAGGCCGGGGCCGGCGAGTCACGCAAATGCAAGGCGGGTCGGGGTGAAGGCGGTCACGCTTTTGCAAAACGCGAGGGTCGAGGGCGCGGGCACGCAAATGCAAAGGGGCGGGGCAAAACGTGAAACGGGATCAAGAGATTGCCGGGGTATGGGCGAGGCCCGGCGCGCAAGGGGGACGCCCCCTTGCGGAGCCCCCGGAGGAAGAAAGAGAAAATGCGGGCGGGCACTTTAGGTTCCGCCAGTGGCGAGATAGAGGTCCCAGATTTCCGAAGCGCTCAAGGCGCGGTTGTAGACGCGGGCGTCGTCGAGGGTGCCGTTAAGGTATTCGCCGGTGCCTGTTTGATCTCTGCCCAGGAAGAACCCTTGACCCGCACCTGGCGCGGGATTGTTCGCACCGCCCGGTATACTGGCGGAGGCCTGAATGCCATTCAAATAAAGGGTCAGGTTCGTGCCGTCATAAACCCCGGTCAACAGATACCAGGTACCCGTGGTGAGGGCCGTTACATACTTGGTGGTGTATACGGTGCCGCTTTGGGGTTTGTAAGAAACCGCCCAGCCCACTCCCGTACCATAATTGCCCGATGCGTTGTCGACATATAGGCCATAATTGGCATCGCTGAAGTTGTCATCTTTTTCGAGCAGGGCATAGGCTTTTCCTGATGCCGGAGCGGACGCGAGCTTGAACCAAGTTGACGCGGTCCAGGAGCCGGTGAGTTTAAGCGTGGTTTCAGACGACGTACTTTCGTCCTGTGTCGATGCGGCGCTAAACGTGAAGGCGCCGCCAATCTTGCCGCTTGCAGTGTAGGTAGGTGTGCCATCAGCGGGTGTGAGAGTATTGCCGTTGCCAGAGGAGTCGGCTGCCGAAGCGCCGCTGCCGTCGTCCAGCTTCCACCAGCCCACAAGGCCGTTTGACGTCGCCACGGGCGCGCGACCCATCCGAACCCAGTGCGTGCCGTCGCAATAGACCATGGCGTGCCAGTCGGTGTAGTAACGCATGACATCTTCGTTGTTGGAAGGATTGAGACAGCCGCTGCCGCCCGCTCCCGGCAATTCAGGGCCCATGGCCTGCCAGTTTTTGCCGTCGCAGAACATCATGACGTGATGGTCGCTGTCGTAGCGGATGTCGGCCGGCTTGCCAACGGGGTTCGCGCAGGACTGGTTGCGGTAGAGATAGAGCTGCTGCACTTCCGCCGCGCTCAAAACGCGGTTGTAGACCCGCACTTCGTCGATGAGGCCGTTAAAGTAATTGTGCGATGACGAATTCTGGTCCCCTATCAAGAGATCGTTGTTGTTCAGAGCTGAGGCGTCGAGAGAAAGGGTGTCGGAGACAGGCGCCTGTCCCGCCGACGCGCCATCGAGGTAGATATGCGCTCCTGCCGCCGTCTGGCTGCCGTCATAGGTCACCGCGACGTGGTGCCAGACTCCCGTTGACATGGCGGTGCCAGAGGCCTGCCGGAGGCAATGGTTGGCGGCGCAATCGCCGATATCAAAATAAACAAGCGTGTCGCTGGCGTTGAAAAAGAGCATATAGCCGTTCAATTCGCCTCCGGAGTACGAATTTTTGCCCACGACGATATTGGTTGTGGCGTTATTCGTCCGGTAGACCCAGGTGGAAATCGTGAAAGGGTTTGTCTTTTCAAAATCGAAATGGGTTTCATTGGCGACATCAACATAGTCGCTCGTGCCGTTGAATTTGCGCCCGTTCCCGACCATGCCGGGCACCGACGTGGTACCGGTGGGCGTGCCGGTGTTCGCGTTGCCCGACGAATCCGAGAGGTTGCCGCTGGTTTCGTCCATCTTCCACCAGCCGACGAGGCCGCTGGTGACGTTGGACCCGGAAACGCTGGCCGTGTTGCTGTCGTCGACCAGCGTGCCGTTGATGGTGAACACGCCGCCGGTGCCGAGGTTACCCGTGTTCGTCCATGTGGAGGCGTTGCCGGAGAAGAACACCTGCGGCGAAGATCCCGTGGGCGTGGCGCCCGCCGATCCCAGATAGACCGGGCCGTTGTTGTAGAACAGGGCGCGGTTCGCGGCGCTGGAGAGGTCGATATAAGTGCCCGAGACGAACCAGAAATCGGCGAGGCTGGCGAATAATTTCCCCGTGCCGCCGCCGTTCGCGCCGATCGACCAGCGCGGCGTCGTGATCGTCTTCATGTTGATGTTGCCGCTGACGTAGAAGCCCCATGTCGCCGCATCGGCGCTGCCGTCGACATAGATGTAGCGCTTCGCCGCATTCGACAGGTCGAAGCTGTAGACGACATGGTGCCAGTTCGAATCCGTGAACGTGGCGGCCGTGGTGGCGTCGACGAGTATGGTAGGCGTACCGGAAGAATCCGCGCCGCGAATGTGCAACTGGTTGCTTGTGTTGAATTCGAGCAGGTAGCGGGAATGGGCGTCGTTGTATGTGCCGGTGCTGTTGGCGCGGAAGATGGTCTGTGCGGTACCGAAATTGCCCAGCCTGCGAAACCAGAAGGAGCCGGTGGCCAAACCGGTATCTGCGCTGACGCCGGAGAGATTGCTGTTTTTCGTCAGGTAAGCGGTTGAGCCGTCGAACATCACGCCCGGCGCGGCGTATTGCTGCGGTGCGGTCGCGACCCAGTTGCCGCCGTCGCAATACTGCACCGTGCGCCATTGCTGGTTGTAGAGCATGTCGCCGGGTTGGTCGTTGTTGTAGATCTGTGCTACTTCCGCGGCGCTCAAAGCGCGGTTGTAGACGCGAGCGTCGTCGATCGTTCCTTTAAAGAGCGTGCTGGTGTCGTCTCCTATATATAAGACCGTTGATATAGCCGTGTCAGGAGCCGTCGTGGACGTACCGATCTGAACGCCGTCGATATATAGCATGTTCGTGGTTCCGTCCCATGTGTAGGTAGCCAGATGCCAGACATTGGCCGTCGGCGTGGAGCCGACAGCCAGGTTGGTTCCGTCGTACTTCGTGACGGACAGCGTCCCTGAACAGCATACAAACCTCAGATTTGTTCCCTTATTCGAAGAAAGATTGCTTAACTGCATAAGACCGCCGCCGCTTGAGATGTCGGATACGTTTGCGAACTTGAACCAGACGGAAAGGGTCTGCGGATCGTTTTCTTTCGGAAGCCCGGTCATATTTGAAACATCAATTTTCTGACTGGTGCCGTCGAACGTCAGCGCGCCGTTTATCTTGCCGACGGTGGTCCAGCTTGCGGCGGCCTGCAGGGTGCCGGTGTGTCCGCCGCCCGTGGAATCAGTAGCGCTCAGCCCGCTACCGTCATCCAGTTTCCACCAGCCGACGAGGCCATTGCTCGGCGCGGGGTAGCAATTGCCGGTGATGCCCGCGCGGGCGGGGGGCGGGAGGCAGAAGAGCGAAAAAAGAAAGCAGAGGAGGAAGAGAGCGAGGACGCGGGCTCTACGAGAAGGTGTTCCGCGTTCGCGAAACGGGGCGCGGCTCATGTGGCTCAATTCGGAGCGCAGAGCGCGAGTTGCATGGCTCAACCTAGAGTTGCGATGAGGCAGGAGGGGGTTTTGAGTACGGGCGTGCCCCTCGCCCGCGCGAGGGTTTAGGGGCGCGGATTGGTCCTCAGTGAGAAAAATAAATGATGATCCCAAGTTCACGGGACGTCTCCGCTTACGGGCGGGGCTGCGTGAAGTACGCCGCGAACGGGCCTTTGGGAACCGGAAGGGTTTGAGAGAATGAAGTCTGTGATGCGGCCGCGCGCCGGGGGGCAGAGCTCGTCAGCCGTGTGGCCCCGTGGGATGACGATGCGCACGGTGCCGGCTTTTTTCTTTCCGCCCGAGATTGTGCAGAAAATGGTGTCGCCGGGCTGGAGGGGTAAGGGTAATGCCTTTTTGGCGAGTGAGACGGTCTTGGTTGCGTCTCCATTAGCTGCCGCAGTTTCCTTTACTGTTGGCGCGCTCGCGATTGTGTTTATTTCTGTAGGCGCCGCTCTCGTAGAACTCGCGTGAGAGGCGTTGCTCATCAACAGCGCGAGGGCGCAGAGGGTGGTTGCAATGGTATGCGAGTATCTATGCCGCATGAGAGGATGCCCCTACTTTTCAGTATATCCGGTGTAATTTATTAAATTGTTAACGTATTGAATGGTGGAAGAGCTGCGAGGGGTTTTAAGGTGGTTGCCCCTGTATTCTTTCGTGATTCTAGCGGGCGAGTACGGGGCTGTCGAGAGAGTTGCGCCCTGCAGTGGCGGCGCAAGGGCGCTGAGAAATATGAAAAATTCTTCTGAGCGTGACTGGCCCGCGGCGTGAATTATGCTCGCGAGTTTTGATTGGCCGGAGCCAGCCAACCGGCCAATAGGGCCAGGCCGGGATGGGCGAGACTTTCTCTCACAGTCTCCGACCGTGTGACGGTCGTAACGATGATGGTGGTTTCCGTCATGGCCTGCCTCCTTTGGTTTGTCTTCCTGAGATCGTAGCGCAGCTCAGGAGGCTGCCTACGGGAGCATGCCAATGGGCTTGCCCTTGAATTTCATCGAGAGAGCGGGTGATTGCGGTTCCGGACGTATCGTATTAGGCAACTATATCAATCATTTACTCGCACAGGAGTTAGCTGGCAGTGCTATAAAACGCCATGCCGTGGCCCGCGCGCGGCAAATTTGAATCGAGGTGATACCTATGCATCGTCCCAAAAGGGGCGCGGTGTGCCTGCTCGCGGGCCTGCTTCTCTGCCTCCTGCCCGGAAGTCGCAATGCGCGGGCACAGGCCCCGACGCCATCTCCTGCCCCAGCCCCGGCCCCTGCCCCGCCGGCTGCCACGACCCAAACTCTTCCCGAGTGCGTCCCATCCGCGCCGGACGGCTATCCCGGCAACGCGTGCGAGGTGACGATTGACCGCATCAGCCCGGCGTCTCCGGCTTCAATGGTTGTGCGCGGTCACACGACAGTCACGATCCGCGTCAAGAACGCGCGCTGGAACGAAACCGTGAGCTTTACAACCGCGACGTCAAAGGTCACATTTGTCGACGTGCTGGGCACTTTCTTCAAGAACGCCATCAGTCCGCTGCAGCAATTGGTGTTATCGCAGCAGGCCCATTCGAAGGCTTTCGTCGAGACCATCGATTCTATCGGAGACGCGCAAAAGAGAGTGCGCGACAAGCTGAACGCGGTTCTGCTTGCTCAGTCGAATGCGACGGTCGCTCTGACATGCCTCGAAACGTTCAAAGTCCTGGATGACGCGGCTGCAAAGTTCTCCTGCAAGCCTAATGAAAACCTCACGTCAGCAACGTTCGACGCGGCGAAACAGCACGCGATCCAGCTTATGACGGCCGCCGCCACTATGCCGCTTCCTGTTGCAGAGTACAAGGCTGTGGACGCAAAGGTGACGGCAGACGTGACCGCGAGCCTGGCGATGCAGGACGGCGCTCCAAAAGATGCGGCGCTCGCCAAGGATGATGTGTATTCAACGAACCAAACCCTGCTGAACAGCGTGATCGGCGACGCGCAGACGACGCAAAAGACGCTGCTCGAAACTGCGGAGCAGCTCACCAATATGGCCGGCTCGCCTGTAGAAGCGACATACACATTGCAACAGCCAAAAAATTACAACTCCACGGTTACCGTGGCCGCTCAGGAAGTCATCTCGAAAACGTCGACCGCGCTCGGCACGGTCACCATAAGCTGGCAATCGAACCCGTGGGAGGTTTCGACCGGCATCCTGTTCTCGACGCTGGTGAGCCGCAGCTACACGAACGCGCCTCTCATCGAAAACGGGCAGCCAGTGCTGGACTCGGGCGGAAAGACCCTGACTGTGGTGACGGAATCCGACACCAGGCCCGTCGTTGTTCTCCCCCTCGTGATGCTGAATTACAGGATGCGGCGTCTTAGCGGCTATTCCTGGGAGAACAAGTGCCCTAACCACTGCGCTTTTCTTGTGAGCGGCGGCGTTGGATTGAACTTGTCTACCAAAACAGCGGACTTTGCTGTCGGGCCGTCATTCCAGATAGGAGCCGTCCTGTTCACAACTGCGGCGCATTTTGGCCGAGAGACTGTCCTGACAAACGGCGTGACGGTTGGAGAACAGCTTGGAAGCAGTCCACCGAGTCCGCTGCCCACAGCCAATCACTGGAAGACCGGTTTCGGCTTCGGCATCTCGTACGTGCTACCGTTCCAGTAGAAAACTTCGGGTCGACAGGAGCCGGACTCGTTGGCCGTTGCGGCGGCAAGGATTTTCTCAAGGGCGGCGCGGCAAAATTCCGCCTGGTATTCCTCGGACAGGGCGAAGGAGAGTTTTTCTTTTTGGGCGGGCGCTGACATGCCGCTCTCCGGCTCACCGGACACAGCGCAGGGACGAACCGTAGTCCTTGCTGCAGGCGTGTTGGCACCCGTCGCTGAAGCGCTGGTCCCACGCAAAGCCGTAGTTGGTCTGCGAGGACGACCGGTACCACCCGGCGGGATACGAGCCCGTTTCGTTAAACGTCCCCTTCAGCTTGCCTTCGTTGCGGTTTTGATACAGCACGTTCAATTCGTCAAGCGTCGGCACACGGAAATCCTTGTGGCCGTGCGCCTTGAGTTTTTTCGCGTACTTCGCAGCTTCGTTGAAAGTAAACGTCGCCGGCGCATCTTTGGGCGTCGCGTACATCGCCTTGCCCGTATCCGGCGAAACCCCGGCATAGATCGTGCCGTCAGGCATTTCATCGCCGATTGCAGGCGGATACCCGATCCTGTGAGGGGGAAGCTTTGTAAATCCGGCCAAAGATTTTCCCGGTTGAGAGGATTTCAGCAGGGTTCCCAGCCTCTCCATCGCCGCCGCCGTTTCCTTGAACACGGCATCGATCGCCGCACGAGCCGCCTCGTTCGATGCCACGAAGTCCAGAAACTCCTGCGAGGTCTCCCCGGTTTCCACGAACCGGAGAAACTCCGCGCGGCGGGCCGCAGGAATAGTCTCAAGCGCGGGTTTGGAGGAGCCGGAAGCGTTGACTGCCGCTGTCGCAAGAATTTTCTCAATGACAGCGCGGCAAAATTCCGCCTGGTATTCCTCGGACAGGGCGAAGGAGAGTTTTTCTTTTTGGGCGGGCGCTGACATGCCGCTCTCCGGCTCACCGGACACAGCGCAGGGACGAACCGTAGCCCCTGTAGCCGAAGTAGTACTGGTACCCGTCGCTGAAGCACTGGTCCCACGCAAAGTAGTTGCTGGCCTGCGAGGACGACCAGTACCACCCGGCGGGATACGAGCCCGTCTCGTTAAACGTCCCCTTCAGCTTGCCCTTGTCCCGGTTTTGATACAGCACGTTCAACTCGTTCTTCGTCGGCACCCGGAAATCCTTGTGACCGTGCGCGTCGAGATTTTTCGCGTACTGCGCGGCTTCGTTGAAATCATAAACCCCGGAGGCGTCTTTCGGCGTCGCGTACATCGCCTTGCCCGTATCCGGCGAAACCCCGGCATAGATCGTGCCGTCTTCCATCTCGTCGCCAATCTCGGGAACAGTTTTCGCGCCAGGGGCCCTTTCGGCGATGCGTTCGGAGGCGTCCGCCGGTGTTCGCAGAATCTCCAAGGCCGTATCGAGCGATTCCAGCTCGTCGAGCAATTGTTGATATTCCTCTACGCTCACCAAGACGTAATCCCTGCCTTTGATCCGTCTTCGTTGGATGTCGCGGCTGCCGCCCTCGTCGCCGGGGCCCATTGGTGTTGCCATGATCCTTTTCCTTCTCCAAAACGGTTGCGATAAAAATGTTCAGGTAAATTCACCATGGAGATTCTTTTGGATTATGGCAAGAAAAATCGTTGCTTCGGCGCAGCAATAATCGTGGTGCGAGGGGTGCCAAGTAAGTGGGCTCTAGCGTCGAATCTTTGAAATATCAATGCGAATCAATGGGATGGGTTGGCTTTTGTGAAAGATGAGGTTAGAAAGCGAAAACTACAAGGTTACGTCCCCCCCGTGGCCAGATAGAGGTCCCAGACCTCCGAGGCGCTCAAAGCGCGGTTGTAAATGCGCACGTCGTCGACGGTGCCCGCTGTCAGGCCGGAGATGCAGCAATCATCCAGCCCTATCGCCAAGTCATCTCCCGTCGGGCCGCTTGCCGGCACTGTAGCGGTACTCAGCGAGCTTACGAGCACTCCGTTCAGGTAGAGGTACTCATATTTTGCAACTGAATCATAGACGCCGGTCAGGAAATACCAGGTTCCCGTGCTGATCGAGCCGTTGACGCACGCCAGCTGCTCTGGCTGCGAATCCGACTGGAAAGCCACGGCCCATACGCTTCCGGAGTTGCACGTATTCCACGCGGAAAAGGAGTTGGCGACGAAAAGGCCGTAATTCGTGGCGTTATCCGAGTCAGATTTTGTGACTATGGCCGAGTAATCATTGGATCCCGGCAGCGCGCTGAGTTTTACCCAGCTTGAAACAGTCCACGAACTCGAGATTCTGAGAGTGGCCGAATCCGGAACCCTTACCCATTGGGTTGTGCCGTTCAACGTCAGCGCATTTCCAACTTTGCCGCTGGAGGTCCATGTCGGGCTGTTTTGGGTCGTGCCGTTGTTGTTGTTGCCGGAGGAATCGACCGCCGTGGTCGAGGTGCCGGAGGAGGCATCATCCAGCTTCCACCAGCCGACGAGGCCTCCTTCAGGCTCTTTTGGCGGGCCGCCGACGATGATCCAGTTCGTGCCGTCGCAGTACTGGATGTAGTGCTTGTCCTTGTTATAGAGCATGGCGCCGGGGTTGCCGGACGGGCTGGAGCACCCCGCCCCGCCCGCGCCGTTGGCCGGGCCCATCGCGATCCAGTTCTTGCCGTCGCAATACTGCATGGAACTGTGGTCGGCATTGTAGAGCATCTGCCCCGGATTGCCTGCCGGGTTCGTGCAAGCGGTGTTGTTGTACAGCGCCCAGACGTCGGTGGCGCTCAAGGCGCGGTTATAGACGCGCGCGTCGTCGACGGTGGCGGCAGCCGCATAGGAGCCAAGGTAACAGGAATCGTCCCCAATGGTCAGCGGGTTACCGCTGCCAGAAAGGGGGACATGGCCAGCCGTGGCCGTGCTCCCTACCAAAATACCATTCAGATAAAGATACAGCTTGGAGGCCGAGGAATCGTATACGCCGGCCAAGTGATACCACGTTCCCGTACTGATGGATGTTTGATAATAGACGGTTACGTTGTTCGTGGCATAATCAAAATCGACTCCCCAACCTATTCCGCTGCCAAGGAACGAGCCGTTGTTGATATAGAGACCGTAGTTTGTGCATTCTGTCCCGCCCGTCTGCGCCTTGGTCAGCAATCCTGCATAGTTGCTGGAGCCGGGCAGGGCGCTGAATTTCACCCAGATCGATGCGGTCCACGATCCGGCAATCTCAAGCGAAGCAACATCGGGCGCTTCCACGCGCTGGTTGCTGCCGTTCAATATCAGGGCATTTCCGATTTTCCCGCTCCCGGTCCATGTCGGGCTGTTTTTATTCGTGCCGTTGTTGCCGTTGCCCGAGGAATCCGCCGCCGTCGTCGGCGTGGTGCCGGAGGAGGCGTCGTCCAGCTTCCACCAGCCGACGAGATTGCTGCTGTAATCCCCTATTCCCGCCGTGTTGCCGCCGTCGGTCAGCGGGCCGTTGATGGTGAACACGCCGCCGGAACCGAGGTTGTTGCTGGCGATCCACGCCGCCGCGTTGCCGGAGAAGAAAATCTGCGGCGTCGCGCCCGTGGGCGTGGAGCCGTCCGCGCCCAGATAGACCGGCCCGCTGTTGTAGAACAGCGCCCGGTTCGCGGTCTGGCTCAAATCGATATAGGTGCCGTCAACGAACCAGAAATCGGCGAGATTGGCGGAAAGCTTCGACGTGCCGCCGCCATTCGCGCCGATCGACCAGCGCGGCGTCGTGCCGATATTCAGGTTGATGTTGCCGTTAACGTAGAAGCCCCACGTGGCTGCGTCGGCGGCGCCGTCGACATAAATGTAGCGGTTGGAGGAATTCGAAAGATCGAAGCTGTAGACGACATGGTGCCAGTTTGAATCCGTGAACGTGGCGGCCGTGGTGGCGTCGACGAGTATGGTAGGCGTACCGGAAGAATCCGCGCCGCGGATATGCAACTGGTTGCTCGCGTTGAACTCGACCAGATAGCGCGAATGGGCATCGTTATAGGTGGTGGTGCTGTTCGCGCGCATGACGGTTTGGGCGGTGCCGAAATTCCCCGTGCGCTGGAACCAGAAGCTGCCCGTGATCTTGCCGTTGTCGGCGGGCAGGCCGGTGGGGTTGGCGTTTTTCGTCAGGTAAATCGTCGAGCCGTCGAAATTCACGCCGGAGGCGTTGTATTGCTGGGACCCCATCGCCACCCAGTTGCCGCCGTCGCAGTATTGCACGCCTCGCCATTGCGCGTTGTAGATCATGCTGCCGGGGTTGTAGTTGTTGTAGAGTTGCTGGATTTCCGCGGCGCTCAAAGCGCGGTTGTAGACGCGGGCGTCGTCGATGGTGGCGTTTGCGTAGTAGTTGTTGTTGAACGTATCGCCGCCGATGCCCAACCCTTTTCCGGGCGAGACGTTTGCAGGCGTATGCGTGTTTGTAATGGTGGCGGCAAGAGCGCCGTTTATATAAACGCTCAAGGCCTGGGTTGTTGAGTTATAAGTTGCAGCTGCGAAATACCATGATCCCGTCGCCGGAGTGGAGACATATTGGGCCGCATTCCAGCCTCCGCCCGTATCCTGAATCAGCGCCATCCAGCTGATCGTCCCCGGCGTGCCCCACCAACCGTTGTCCAGAACGAAAAGATAATTGAAGTGTTGGTTTTTATCTAATTTGGAGAATAGGGGCGCCTCGGCGCCCGACGAGGGATAACCCGCGAACTTGACCCACATTGAGACAGTCCATGAACCGGACATTTCAAGGGTTGAAGATGTGGCCACGTTGACGGCCTGCGACGTGCCGTTCAGCGTCAGCGCATTGCCGATCTTCCCGCTGCTGGTCCATGTCGGACTTCCCTGCGTTCCGCCCGTATTGCCGCTGCCTGATGAATCCGCCACCGTGGTCGGCGTTGTTCCTGATGAGCCGTCGTCCAGCTTCCACCAGCCGACGAGGCCGTTGGTGATCGGGGCGCAGGAGCCGGTCGTGGCGGCGCGGGCGGGGGTGTGGAAGGAGAAAATGGAGATGAAGAGGAAGAGAGTAAGGACGCGCAGTGCGCGAGTCATGTGGCTCAACTTATGATTGTGATAATGCTGGAGCGAGTTTTGAGTACGGGCGTACCCCTCAACCGCACCAGGGTCTCGTGGGAGGGATAGATTCTCCATAAGACCAAACCTCTGCGGGGCGATCAGGGTCATGGGGGCCGCCGCGCGTCATGGGTGGTAACGGGCTGTGAAGAGGGCGTAGGCGACCAGAATGAATGAGCGGCAGGAATTCCGCGCATGACCGGTATTTGGTTGCCGCAGTCCGAGACCCCTTTGGGGCAGGGCATCCAAATTGTCTTCACGTGGTCCGTCGCGGCTGAGGCGGAGTTAACCGCCTCCGAGGGGGCCTTTTGGCCCTGCTCCCCTGCCCTCGCGTGAGAGGCATTGCCCATCGACAGCGCGAGGGCGCAGAGGGTGGTTGCAATGGTATGTGAGTATCTATGCCGCATGAGAGGATGCCCCTACTTTTCAGTATATCCGGTGTAATTTATTAAATTGTTAACGTATTGAATGGTAGAAAAGCTGCGAGGGGTTTTAAGGTGGTTGCCCCTGTATTCTTTCGTGATTCTAGCGGGCGGGTACGGGGCTGTCGAGGGGCGTTGCGCCCTGCCCTGCCGGGATGACGGGGGTTTTTGATGGGGGGCTTTTTGTGGTTTGTTTGAATTATGAAAAATAAAACTGGTGCGGGCGGTGGGAGTCGAACCCACATGAGGAAAAATCCCCGGAGGATTTTCATACCGACTGCGGCTTTCGCCGCCCGAGCGCGCTGATTATTGCGCGTCCGGTTTGCGGTCTGGACTATCCCTTCGCCCTCTCCCGGAACTGCCGGGGCTGCTTCGCGGCCCGCTGCGCCGCGTCGGCTTGGCTAGACTGTGAGTGTCGGCGCTCTTCGTTCTGCTGAGTACCTACGGGCCTGATGCTGCGACCCTCCTCTTGTCAGTTGCCATCAAACCACCAGATGATCCGAAAGGACCAAGCCTGCGACATCCAGGCCCGTGACTCCTGAAATCGTGGCGATAGCGGTCATGCTATAGGTGCTGCCGGTACCGTCAACATCTACGCTCAGGATGCTGTCAGAGCCGCTCGTGTCAATGTGGACGAAGTCCGTGATGTTGTCGGTGCCCGAATTGTAGTGACCGTCCAGAATGTCGGAGATGTCGATTTTGTCGCCATCTGAGGTGTTGAAATCAGCGATAGTCGTCGTGCCGCTGAAGGCCGTGGCGCCCTTAAAGTCAAAAGTGTCAGCCCCTGCCCCTCCAACGAGGTAGTCGCTACCACCAGCACCATACAGAATGTCATCGCCATGGTTGCCGTAAATAGTGTCATTGCCCGTGCCGCCCGTGATCGTATCGTCGTAAGCGGTGCCATAGAGATAGTCCCCACTGTTGTCCCCCTTGATTGGCAGGCCGCCGGTCAGGTCCCATATCGTGTGCGAGGAATCGTCGAACGCAACCTGTTCGACGTATTGGCCCGCGGTGCTCTCATATGTCCCGCTGCCCGTGGTCCCGGCGTACACTTCCAGAGTGTCGGAAGTATTCGAGTTATTCTGGATGTAGAGATTTCCGGAGCTGTCCGTCCACAAGCGAACATCATCCGGGGAGAAGCCGACCATATGAAGTGTGTCGGTGCCCTCGCTCGTGTTTTCGTGGACATGGACCGTCCCGTAGCCAGACGAGAAAGCATAGGTGTCATTCCCGGTCCCGCCGTACAAATCGAGACCGGTGTTTCCCGACCCGGCATCAATCGTGTCGTTTCCGCCGTTGCCGTAGACGTTGCCGCCCGTGTTGTGGTTGTAGATGATGTCGTCACTGGCTGTGCCGTAGACAGAGCTGACGCTCGATGGGGCATTGATAATCAGGCCGCCGGTCAGGTCCCATGTCGTGTGAGAAGAATCGTCGAACGTGACGTGCTCAACGTACTGGCCGACGGTGCTCTCGGCAGTCCCGCTGCCGGTCGTGCCCGCGTAGACTTCCAGGATGTCGGAAGAATCCGACTTGTTCTCGATATAGAAGTTGCCGTAGTAGTCCGTCCACGAATACACGTCATCCGGGGTGAAGCCCACCATGTGAAGCGTATCAGTGCCTTCGCTGGTATTTTCGTGGACGCGAACCGTGCCGAAGCCAGACGAGAAGTCGTAGGTATCATTTCCCGTCCCGCCATACAGGTCGAGGCCAGTGTTTCCGGACCCGGCATCAATCGTGTCGTTTCCGCCGTTGCCGTAGACGTTGGCGCCGGTATTGTGGTTGTAGATGACGTCGTCATAGGCGGTGCCGTAGACGGAGCTGACGCTTGAGGGCGCATCGATCACCAGCCCGCCCGTCAGATCCCATGTCGTGTGAGAGGAATCGTCGAATGTGACGTGCTCCACATACTGACCGACAGTGCTTTCGGATGTGCCGCTGCCGGTGGTCCCGCCATAGACCTCCACGGTGTCGGAGGAATCCGACTTGTTCTGGAGCCATAGATTTCCTGAATAATCCGTCCAGAGATAGAAATCACTGGGGGTAAACCCGGTCATGAAGACCGTATCGGTTCCTGAGCTTGTGCTTTCGTGAACGCGGTCAATCCCGAATCCGGGCGCGAAAAGATAGATGTCATCCCCTGCTCCACCATAAAGGTCCATACCCGTCGAGGAATTCGCCGCTCCGATCAGAACGTCGTTTCCATCGTTGCCGTAGACATTGGCGTTGGCCAACCGTGTTGTTCTGAACAACGCCAAGAGCGAAATTGCCATAGGTGACCCCTAGAGAGGCCAAGTAGGTGTAGTAACCTACGATATCGCTGTGGTCATAGTCAGTATCGATATAAGACCTTGCAATAGCGAGTTGACCAGATGTCAGGGTGGGCATAGCTTTTCTCCATTGGTTGGGGTTAGAAGTTTTGAGTTCGTCGCGGAAATACAGGCAAAGCCTTCGATGAGGCGATGAATGCGTGTCTCAATATCACGCCAGTGCGGCAGATTCACTTTGCTATAGCTGATGCTGTAGAGCAGAAGGCCGTCTTGAAATTCGTGAGTGGTGCAGAAGGGGTTATGTCGTTGGTCCACGCTGTGATTAGAATCATCGGGCATGCAATCAATAAACGTGCTCACGTTCCCATTTGGGCCTTTGATGTAATAAAGATCGGATTTAATGAACGGCGCTTCGGAACGAGGAGTTGAGTAGTAAACAAGAGTCCGACGAAGCCCGTAAAGATCAGACGTATCTTTAGGAGTGAAAATTGAATTAGGGCCGTTGCGGTAGGCGTTATAGCGAAACTGAAGATCCGTTGTGAAGGATGTGTCGTCAATCAGAACCATCACGTGTCTGTATCCAATAGGGATTGGATTTCGCGACTCCGAGAAATCACCTAGGTACGGCTTGTAATCGGGCAATGTCAGCCATACATAGAGCTGTTTGACCTGCCCGTGCGGCAATGGGCCCCGGATGTATTCACTCGGCACGGCGAAGTCGCGCCCACCGATATGGACGTGGGTGACGTGTCCGTAGTGTCTTTCCGCGCCGGGATCGAAGCGCACATGGATGTTGTGAATAATTCCCAGGAGACCGCCAACAATGCCGAGGGCAAGAAACAACTTCACCAAACGGTGTAACTTTTTTAGCTCGTTCGGTGTCAGCGAAGGCATCGGAGTTTGTCCACTGTTTTGTTCGTATGACCGTACCGTAGAGTGCGGTTTTTATTTCTTAGCCGGGTGTGGTTAAGGAAGAGTTAAGGAGGAAACTGCGGGGGACTCTGGAGGAAGGTGCGGCGAGAAACGCAGCCGCAACCGGAAAAGCCGAATCAGTATGCCCACAGCCGGGGATTGCGTCAACGGAGTAAGAATCGAATCTATGAACGTCCCTGTCCTTCGCACGCCTGAGAATCGACAGAGAAATCTGGTGCGGGCGGTGGGAGTCGAACCCACATGAGGAAAAATCCCCGGAGGATTTTCGTGCCGTCTGCGGCTTTCGCCGCCCGGCCGCGTTCTTGAATTCCCGCGTCCGGTTTGCGGTCTGGACTATCCCTTCGCCCTCTCCCGGAACTGCCGGGGCTTAGGCGCCGCCCGTCTAGTCTCTACACCTTCCCGGAATTTCTCTTCCGGGCTTGGCTCGGGATTGCCACATAAATCATGAGGTTTCCCCGAATTTGAGCGGTTCTGCATCGCCGGTTTCCCGGCGAGCACTCAATTTGCTTAAGTCCTCAGCGTCTGCCATTCCGCCACGCCCGCACGGGGTGGCTTTCGTAGAGAAGTTTATCACAGCGGAAGCGCAGAGAATTTACTCGTCGCCTTCCGGATTGCGCTGCGGGGCAGCGCCCGCATTCGGTGAGCTTCGCTTGTCGTTCTTCTTGTTTGTTTTCGTATTTGTCTTGTGGGGCCGCATGACGTTGATGGCGGCGGCATCGAGCCGGGTCTTGATGTGCGAGGCGTAGTATTTCTCGATCATCTCGACGGAGGTCCGGCAGTTTTTGGCGATCTGGTAGATGTCCGCCCCCTCCATCAATCGCAGGCAGATATACGTGTGACGCAGACTGTAAGCCGTGCGGGGCTGCCCGTCCCGGTCTGATTTCAGGTTCTCTTCGTCGAGGATGGCGTTGAAGATTTCCCGCTGCCATTTCGGAAACAAAAGGTCGGTAGGCTGCGGCATGCGGGTTTTCTCAGGCGTTTCCGGGGCTGCCAGGAGCGGCCGCCCTGCCCTGCCCGGTTGGTCGATGCGGGAAGGACGGGGCCGGCTTTTCAGCCTCTCGAACGGACGCACGGCGCCGGGCATGCTTTTGCAATAGCCGACCCCCCTCTTCCCGCGCACTTCGATTTCAAGGATGGTTTTGCCGGTGGCCTCATCCTCGACGACGGCCACGTCCCGGAATTGCAATCGCCAGGCCTCGTCGGGCCGCAAGCCTGTGTTCACGGCGAACAGCACATAGTCGTGGAGCTGTTCGCTTTCCCACCGGAAGCGCTCCTGCTTGGGCTCATGCGCGCGCTTCCTCGTGGCCTCGTAGAGCTTCTTGTATTCCTCCGGCGAAAACCACGCGCGGTGGGAGATTTTGGGGGAGGATCGGTACGGCTCCGACAAATCGGGGAGCCGGTCCAGCCATCCGTGGCGCAAAGCTGTTTTCAGGGTCTGGCGCAGCGTCACGATTTCCTGGTGCATGGTGTTGTGGGCGGGCGGCTTGTTGTACTTCGCCATCGCCTCTTGATGCCGGTGGATGCGGTATTCCTGCACCTTCCCGGCGGTGATTTCAGAAAGGCCCATCTGGCCGAAGAACGGCACGAGATGAATTTTCGAGCGCCAATGCTGGCACTTCACGTAGTGCGCATTGCGCTGGCCTTGCGTGATGATGTCGTACTCGCGCAGATATTGTTCGGAGGCTTCGCGGAAGGTTTTTTCTGTTTTGATCTCTCCGGATTTCAGCTTGCCGCGAAGCTGCAGATACCAGTCTTCCGCGATCTCTTTCGCCTTGGCGATGCTCTCCTCTTTCGTGCTGACGCGACGGTTTTTTCCGCCGAGATACGTGGAGCACTGCCACAGGCTGCTGTTGGGGCGTTTGTAGACATGGACTTTTCCGCCGAGGATGTCGAATTGTTCGGGCATCGCGATGGCCTCCACGTCGGTGCTGCAGAATGCAGCAACTGTGCAAGACATGTGTAAGATAGGCTTGGCGAGGTATTATGTCAATAAGTTTTGTGTAATGAATACAATAGGTTTGGTACTGAATAATTGTATAGGGATTTTAAGTCCTCAGCGTCTGCCATTCCGCCACCCGGGCGCTGGCACTTTTAACTGTAGCGAAGGCCACTGCGGCGCGCAATATGCCGGCGCCGCCTCGTGCGGTTAGTTGGGCTTTTTCAGGAA
>Ga0335085_10001556_pt1 | contig 47520 bp, 31 predicted proteins | sample Lox_Sample_45_FD_206712 | JGI IMG/M metagenome (GOLD analysis project Ga0335085, IMG submission 206712) | Soil microbial communities from Loxahatchee National Wildlife Refuge, Florida, United States - Lox_Sample_4.5 | ecosystem: Environmental > Terrestrial > Soil > Wetlands | place: USA...
TGGTTTCGGGTTCGCGCATTTCGCCGACCATCAAGACGTCCGGGTCTTCGCGCAGGGCATCGAGCAATGCCTGCTCGAAGCTGGGTGTGTCGCGGCCGACTTCGCGCTGGCGGATGTAGGAGCGGCGTGGGCGGAAGGTGTATTCGATTGGGCTCTCGATGGTGACGATGTGCCGCGTGTCGGCGAGGTTGATTTCCTGAATTAACCCAGCGAGGGTCGACGATTTTCCCGAGCCGGTCGGGCCGCTGATGAGGATCAAGCCGTGCGGGTGGGCGATGAATTTTTTGAAATCGGGATGCAGGTTGAGCGTTTCGAGCGTGGCCTGGAAGGAGGCGAGCAGGCGGATGGCAAAGCCAACGCCGCGCGAGGTCTGGAGAATATTGATGCGGCAGCGGACGCCGGAAATGGTTTTGGAGAGATCGGCCGAGCGGCGTTCGAGGAATGGCTGCCATTGGTCGCCGAGGATCTCGCGCGCGAAGGTGAGCAGGGTTTGTGGTGCGATGGGTTCGCCGGCGGTGCGCAACGTGCCGCGGATGCGCAGGGCGGCGGGCAGGCCGGCCTCGAGGTGCAGGTCACTAGCGCCCTGGTGGCGGGCGGAGGCAATCAAGGTTTCCAGATCCATGGGTTGAGCTTAGCTCAGTATTCTTGAAACACGAAATGGGGCGGAAAGTTGCGGTGGGAAATCTGGCGGCTCGCCGCTGATGTTTGGGGGTGTTCGAGCCGAAGCAGTTTTCACCCGTCAGGGTGAGACGCGAGGGCGCGTCTCACTGCGCCCGAGGCGGGCGCGCTCCCCGTTTTCAAAGAACAGATGCGGCGCTCTGCCGAGACGCCGCTACGGTGCAATTATTTTCCGAGGCTGCGGACGAATTTCTCGATGCGGTCGAGGCCCTTTTCGATGTTCGCCATGCTCGTGGCGTAGCTGATGCGCAGGTAGTCGTCGGCGCCGAAGGCGATGCCGGGGACGGCGGCGACTTTTTGTTGTTCGAGCAGTTTGGCGCAGAAGTCGGAGGATTTCAGGCCGACTTTGGAGATGTTCGGGAACAGGTAGAACGCGCCTTTGGCGTTTACGCAGGAAATGCCGGGGATGCTGTTCAGTTTTTTGTGGGCGAACTCGCGGCGTTTGGAAAATTCCGCGAGCCATTTGGGCAAGTGATCTTGCGGGCCAGTCAATGCGGCAACGCCGCCTTTTTGGGCGAATGAATTTGGATTGCTGGTGCTGTGGCTTTGAATGGCGTCGATGGCTTTGGCGATCGGTTCCGGTGCGGCGCACCAGCCGAGGCGCCAGCCGGTCATGCTCCAGGCTTTGGCGAAGCCGTGGACGATGATGGTGTGCTCGAAATGCGCCGGCGAGAAGCTGGCGACGCTTTTGACCCTGGCGCCATCGTAGAGCAGATGCTCGTAAATTTCATCGCTCATGATGAGGACGCCTTTTTCGACGCAGATGTCGCCGAGGGCTTTGATTTCCTCGGGCGTATAAACGGAACCGGTCGGGTTGCTCGGGGAATTGAGGATGAACAGGCGCGTGCGCGGGGTGATGGCGGCGCGGAGTTGTTGGGGCGTGACTTTGAATTCGGTTTTGTCGGTGGTCTCGATAATGACCGGAGTCGCGCCGGCGAGCTTGACCATTTCCGGGTAGCTCAGCCAGTAGGGGGCGGGGATGATGACTTCATCGCCTTCTTCGCAGGTGGCGAGGATGACGTTGTAACAGGAATGTTTGCCGCCGCAGGAGACAATGATCTGCGAGGGCTTGTAGGTGAGGCCGTTTTCCTTTTTGTGTTTGTCGGCGATGGCCTGGCGCAATTCGGGAATGCCGGCGGCGGGCGTGTATTTGGTGAAACCGTCCGCGAGCGCCTTGGCGGCGGCATCCTTGATGTGTTGTGGCGTGTCAAAATCCGGTTCGCCCGCGCCGAAGCCGACGACGTCTTCCCCGGCGGCCTTCATGGCCTTGGCCTTCGAGTCAATCGCGAGTGTGAGCGATGGGCTGAGCGATGCGGCGCGTTTCGAAATTTTGTAATTCATATCGGGCTGGAAAAGATACGAGCGGGGCGGGGGAGCGCAAGTGAAATGGGAGGCGCTGTGGTGCGGGCCGGTGGCACGTTCGCAGAGCGTCGCGATTTTATTTGGCACCTCATATCCGCTTCGGCGCAAGACTGTTTGAATGCTGGAAAATATCAAAGCGTTGGAATTGCGAACCGTGAAGCGGCGTAAACGCCGCGCTCCATTAAATTAAGACGCTGCCTTTGTTTTCGGGTGCGTGACGATTGGTGCTCGTTGCTGTCCAATTTTCCGCGATGCATAAAAAAGGAAAACGCGAGCGTTACGCAAAGTTGTTCTCACGAGGGGCCGGGCTGGCCGCGATGGTTGTCGTGGTGATTGGTTTGTTCCCCCGCGCAGGACAAGCTGCCGATGAACCGAAGACTAATGCGTCTGTTTCCGACACCAAAACGACGGTTGAGGCCTCTGATCCGCTGGGGACTTTGCGTAGAGAGGCTGATAATGTTGATGCGGCTTATGCAGATTACTTAAAGGCCCCTGCGGGCGATGAGAAAGACCGGCTCTGGAATACCTACACCCAGACGAACGACTCTGTAATCCCAAAAATCCTCGACGGTGTCGGGCAATTCCCGAATGCGCCAACGGCGTTTGGGCTGCTTGAGTGGGTGGTGACAAACGGCCGGATTTCCGCCAAGTCGCTTCGCCCTTACGGTCTTCAGGCAACAGAAATATTGAGAGAGCATTACACTTTGCAGACGAATATCAGTGAGATTTGCAGAGAGTTTGGATTTTTTGGAGACCCCTTAAATCAGTCCACAGTTGAATTTCTGCAAATAGCCTCGGCGAAGAATCCGGACCGGGCGGCGCGAGGGGCCGCGACCTTTGCGCTTGCGCTCCTCACGAAACGAAAGGCCGAGGAGATTTCGTATTGGGAGACTGTGCCGCCTTCGATCTATACCAATGCGGGTGCGCAAAAGGCCAGAGCTGCTTTTCTGGATGGGGCGAAGACACGGGATCCGGAAGCCGTCCTGCGTGAAGCTGAGCAATTGTTCGAGACTGTTCAAACGAATTACGCGGACGTTCCGAATTTCCAGGCGGGTCCGGGTTTGCGCCAACCGGAGCCGACTCTGGGCGAGCGAGCGAGCGTCGAGTTATATGAGTGCCAGCAACTGACGGTTGGCAAAGTTGCTCCGGAGATTCAGGGTGAAGATATCGAGGGTCGGAAGCTCAGATTGAGTGACTATCGTGGCAAGGTGGTCATTGTCAGTTTTTGGGCGTCGTGGTGCGGGCCGTGCATGCAAATGGTGCCTCATGAGCGGGCGATGGCAGAGCGGTTGGCGGGAAAGCCGTTCGTTTTGATTGGAGTCAACGGAGATTCAGAAAAAGCTGCGGCGAAACGTGCCATGGCGGAAGAGAAGATGACCTGGGAGTCTTTTTGGAATGGCGGATCGGAGGGAGGAATTGCCGGGACCTGGAACGTGCATTCGTGGCCCACGGTTTACGTGCTCGATTCCAAGGGGATGATCCGGCTCAAGTTGGACGGGTATGGAGGGAAAAGGACCGACGCGCTGCTGGATGCGGTGGTGGATAAATTGATGGAATAGACAATGGAGACAGGCAAGATGCCCGTCCTACGTCTCTTCTAATTTCCGCCCGCGCCTTTGATGCATTGCTGCAGGCGGCGGAGGTCGTCGAGATCGTCGTCGCTGATGGTGTGGCTGCCGGGGAGGCGGCCGCCTTTGCTCACTTTCCATTTCCAGGTTTCGACGTGGCCGTCGGCGAAGGTGAGGTCGCAACTGCGCGTGTTGTGGCGGTCCGCCGGGATGTCGAGCCAGTTATTCTGATAGAAATCACCGAGAGGAAAGACGCCGAAGGTTGGGTCAGTGATTTCGTCGGCGTCGGTATCAATGAAGACGAACAGCTGTGTTGGGGCCTTAATTTCAGTTTCTTTGCTGAAGTAATTGTTGTTGTAGTTGGTGAGATCGATGCTGTTGCTCATGTTATAGCTGCGATTGCGGAGCAAATCGGGACGTCCGGTGACGGTGGAGGTATCCGAGGGGCAATGGTAGATGGCGGGGTTTTGGTTGTAATCGAAAAGAAGCGAGGTCTGCGCGCTGATGGGGTTGGGATCGATCGGCGCGATTGAGCGGCACCAGCTTACATCGTCGTCGCCGGGTGCGGGTGGGTTTGTTGAATTGGGGGTGACGAAGTAGACGAAATTATTGGGAGGGAGGGAGCCGTTGTTATCGTGTGTGTACATCTGCCAGCAGAGTTGCAACTGGCGGAGGTGGTCGATGCAATCGATGGTTTGGGCGCGGGCCTTGCCCTTGCTCAAGGCGGGCAACAGCAGGCTGGCGAGGACGGCGATGATGCCGATGACGACGAGCAATTCGACGAGGGTAAATGCGGCTCGCGCGGATTCCTTTGCAGAACGCAAGGCAGTGCGTGAACCCAGACAGCACGAATTACGTTGGCCCGCGACCGCGTTCATATGAAACTTGCTTGGACGAATACCACGGTAGCAAAGAAGGATGGTTTCGTCACGACGAAATCTTCCTTGCACTAATTATTTGACGCGTGCGGTGGGCAGTTTGTTCCCGGGGGGGCGGAGGTAGTTCAGCAATGGAGACCGCGACTGCCTTGCGGCTCGTTCGCGCGGCAAAATGTTTCGCGGCCTGGAACGTCCCTATGCGCTCGTGTTCGGCGCGGGGCGCACCGAACAACAGCCGGGGCGCGGCATTTATGCCGTTTCAACGTGCGCGAGCCTGACGGATCAATCGTTTCACCTCATGGCAGCCGAATGTTGAAGCGACCTAAAGGTCGCGCTCCGGGGGCAGTGTCAAGATGAAACCGTTGGGGTTCTTAAAATGGCGCCGACTGACGTCGGCGGCTACTCCCACAAAATGGTTTCTATAGTGCACCGGGGCGGCTGCGCTCCCCGGAAGTTTATTCCGGTTATTCTGTCAGCAGATCGAGCTGGGTGGTTCCGTGCGGCGCCAGTATCCAGTGGCTGCCGCGTTGCACGACAAGGCGGCGGCAGGGATTTTTCTTTTCTTCCTCTTCGTTCACGGAAAGAAGCTGGTATTTGCTTTTGCCTTTGATTTCAGAGGCGGCGCGGGGGATGAGTTCGAAGGGAATGCCGTTGTAATTCAAGGCCATTTCGTAGCCGGCGGTGCCTTCTTTTTGGGCGGTGGGGTTGGGCTTGATCAACATGGGGTAGCGTTTCAGCCAGGGGAATTCCGTTTTGCGCACGAGCACGCGGCATAAGGCGGTTTGGTTTTGGATGAAATTGAGAATGCTGAAGTTAGCGCCGGTGGTGTCATGTTCGCCCAGCAGAATCAGGCGCGGGTCGAGGCCGAGAAGATTCTGGCCATTCCAATCGCCGTGATCGTTGCGCTCGGTGGGGAAATTCTTTTTATACCAGGCGGAGAAGTGATCGTTGGCGAGGAGGTTCAGCTCGAAATGAACGTGCGCGCGGTCTTTGGTGATGGGTTCGCCGGTGTTCGCGGTGTGGCCCATGGTGGCGAAGACTTCGCCGGCTTTGAGGGGCGTGCCGACTTTCAGGCCTTCGCGCGTGGCGCTGAGGTGGGCGTAGAGCGAGAAAATATCCACGCCTTCGATGTGATGATGGATGACGACGTAATTGCCGTAATTGGAGAGCGAGGGGCGGGAGTTGATGTAAACGACGGTGCCGTCCGCGGTGGCCATGATGGGGTCGGTGGGTTCGCCGTGTTTGTCGCGTTGGAGGCAGCGGATATCGAGGCCTTCGTGCATTTGCCAGCCTTCGCTGCGGACGCAGCCGAAGCAGCCGCTGGTCCACGTTTTTCCGACGGTCGGAACGAAGAATCGTTCGCCGCCGCCATCGGCATCAAAGAGCGCGTGATTGGCGGTGGGGAATTGGAATGGTTCCTGGGCGAGGGCGGGGAGAGAGGCGATTAAGAAAAGGAGGGTGGCGGCGGCCATTCCGTAAAGCCGTTGAAACGGCTTTACTCGCGCCGGGCGTGGGGCACCGGGCTGAAGCCCGGCGTTAATGAAATGAAGTGAGGCGGCGGGTTGAAGTCCGGTGTTAGTGAGAGGCACGGTGAGCGGAAGCCAGATGGTGGTGAGATGAAGCCCGATGTTTTCTTGCGCCATGATACTCCCTTTTACCATTTGTCATTCGATTCGTTTTTCTTGGCGACGTTGTTGAGGCCGCGGGCGATGTCATCGGCCTCCTCACGGGAGGCGTCCGGGGTGAATTGAAGGATGCCTGACGAGATGATGCGGGAGAATTCCGGGGCGGCGAGCCAGCGGGCATTTTTTCCTTTTTCGCCAAACTGGCTGAAGATGGCGTAATGTTTTCCGGGATTGGCGGCGGAATATTCCTGCAGCAGCCAGGTGCCCTGGCGGTTCAATTGAACCAGGAGATCAAAACCGCCGAGGACATTCACGACGCGCGCGGAGGCGACATGGGCTTCGGTGAGGAATGGTTCCTTCTCCACCATGAGATCCACGGGAGCGGCGCGAAAGATGGAGACCTTCTGAGCGCCCATGGAATCCTCGGCCTCGGTTTCGAGATGGACGCGGAAGGTGGCGAGTTCTTTTTCCTTGTTGTCTTTGTGCGTCTGGCATCCGGAGAGGAGGGAGGTGATGGACAAAACGAGCAGCAAATAGATATTGAATCGGTACCGGCCAGTTATCATAGTATTGTTACAAAATCGGAATGCCGAACGAATGTAAAGAACTATGAGCAAGCAATACAACAAAGCGATCAAGAAGAAACGCCGCCAGAGTTATCTGAAGCGGAAGAAAGAAGCCGTGAAAGCGATAAAAGCGAAGAAAGCGGCTGCGAAGGCGTAAACAGATTATTTAAATCGATGAAGCCACCCGTGAGGGTGGCTTTTTCTATTTTAAGGGGAACATCGAGCATCCAACACCGAACATCGAACATCCAATGAGATTGGGATTGTGAGCGCGCTGATCGTAAGGATGAATTCAAGGAATTGCCTATCGAGGCGGGGGAGGCACTGTTTGCGGGATCGGATCCTGGTTGACCTTGACGCGATAAAACTGTTTCGCGCCCGTTGCCGTGGAATCCACAAACGGCATCCGGGAGTTGGTGCAGGTCAACGTCATGAGGTCGTTCCAGTCGGACAGGTTGGTGGATGTTTGGAAAATATAATCTCGTCCAGGGTCGCCAAAAAAGTCGGTTTGAAAACTCCCATTGGAACGAATTTCATTGCCGGCGAAGCTGGGAGTATCGTGTACGATTGCCACGGAATGGTAATCTCCAGTGGCGATGGCCGTGACGTTTGCAAAAGAGGCTGTGACGGGAAATGGCCCGAATTCGGAATATCCCCAACCGACTACGGTTCCATCGCGCTGCAAAGCGAGCGTAAAGTCAGAGATGCACGAACTGGCAATGCTTACGACATTACTCAGTCCTGGAGGAACATCAGTTTCACCGTCAAAATCATCGCCCCACGCGATGACGGTGCCATCGCTTTTCAAAGCCACCGAATGAAACTCTCCGGCGGCAATGGCCACGGCATTGGTCAGGTCTGAGGGAACGTCACAGGCTCCGTCAGAATCGTCACCCCATGCAGTCACATGCCCGTTACGATCAAGGGCCAGATAGAAACGGTCGCCTGCGGCGATGGCTGTCACATTGTGGAGGCTTGGGGGGACTGATGCGTTGTTGTCATTGCCCCAGGTGACTACGGTTCCGTCTTGCCGCAGGGCCAGCGCCTGGTCCCCGCCCATGGCAATGGCTATCGCGTTGGTTAAATTTTCCGGCGGTAAAAAGTCATAGTCATCGTCATCGGGCCAATAGAGCACAGTATGATCGCGTGTTAGTCCGAGGATGTAGTAGGAACTTGCGGCAATAGCGGTGATGTTTGAAGCTTGGGCGAGTTGATCCGCGGTGTCGTTGCCGACACCCCAATCAAGCAATGTCCCGTCTGATTTCAACGCCACCGTGTAATCTCCGCCTGCGGCAACGGCGACAATATTTGTGAGCGAGCCCGGAATAATCGATTCACCAAAGTTATTATCTCCGAAACAGATTACGTTTCCATTCTTTTGAAGCAACAAAACGTTGTTCTCTCCCGGGGCTGTGGAGATTGCGAGGATGTTGCTATAACCCAGCGGGGTCAACGTGTTGTCATCCCAACGAAATACATTTGCGTTGTTGTCGAGAACGATGTCGATGGCACCGGCTGCGATCGCCACAATGTTTGAACCGATTGTTTTGTTGGTGTTGCCCCAATAGACCGCAGTGCCATCGCTCTTGAGCGCGATCGTGTGGTCCCAGGCGCCGGAGATAGCGACGACATTGGATAAGCCATCCGGCACGGTGATTGAGCCGTAGGGAGCGCCGCCCCAGGTGATGACGGTTCCATCGCTTTTCAGGGCGATGTTGTGAAAAATGCCGGCTGCAACAGCGACGACGTTGCTGAGATCAGAAGGGGCGGTATTGACGTCTCCCCAGGCTGTGACGGTGCCGTCGGCCTTAAGTGCCAAACAGTGGTTGCCGGCGCTGGCAATGGCGGTGACATTGGTGGCGTCAGGAGGGATATCAATGGATGCCTGGGAATCTTCTCCCCATGCTGAAAGCGATCCGTCATTTTTCAGCGCCAGAGTAAAAAAGTCTCCGCCGGTGAGAGCGACCGCATTTGTGAGATTGTTCGGAATAGTGGCCTCGCCGACATCGCCGATCCCCCACGCATAGGCGACTCCCCGAGTAGAAATGCCGTAACTGGTGTATCCCGCCGAGATATACTTGAAGCGAGTCCCCGGAGGAATTTTAGGCGTGCACATGTCTCCGCAACTAACCAGGGTGCCGCCGTGCGCGGTGAAAATGTGGATCAGGAAACAAAGCGCAAAACATCTGCGACCAATGGATTTGATGCCGGTCGGAATGTCGGGGGAAAATAACCTTGTCACAACGTTGGAAGGATGAAAACGACGGGTATGAAAGTCAAGCAGCACGTAATTCCAAGGTGGGACTTGAAAAATGCGGAAATAGAATATTGAAACTTGTTCACACGGGGAGGTTTTTTGGCCGGGAGGGTGTGAATAAGGATTTTTGAGCATCGTGAAATGGCCTTTGTTTATTGGGTGAATTTAGTTGTTCACAAACGGTTCACAGCGTGTTTTTGGTGAATAAGCTGTGCATATCAAATCATTGTCGGGAATGGGTTTTTGTTTATGATGTCAGCAGTTCATTGAAAGAACTGAGATGGAAGGCGGCGGTCAACAGATTGAAGCCGAAAGTCTCAAGGATGATCCCAGGTAACTGGGGAAAGGCAGAGTCAGGCTGGTTGGCTCGGCCCCTCTTAAAACGGACTGCAAGGTCCGGCAGCGGAGGCAGAATTCACCAGTTCCTCTGACACGTTCGCGCGTGTCAGTAACGCGAAAAAAGGAACTTGGCGGCGAGGAACGATGAGAAACCGTTCCGAGTTGAATCAAGTAGCTCGAGGGAGTTTCGAACTTGAGCGAATCGCAGTTACCCAGAGGGTAATAGGTTGCTACTGTGCATCAGCACGGGCGGATGACTCTGGCGGTTCCGCGAACAAAAGCGCGGGGTCAGCCAAACGAAAGAAGCCGAAAGGCGTGACAAAGTGAGCATTCGAACCGGGAAGGACACGTGGTCCAGGCAAGACCCGTGAAAACCTTCCGAAATGCCAGCGATGTAAAAAACACACCGCCGGCCTGAGAACGAAATGCAACCTGAGAGAGAAGAGGCGAGACCCGTGGCACCGGGCGAACGTTCCGACAAAATCGGAAGCTGACCCGGCGCTAAGAGGTAAAGACGCGGAAAAGAATTCGCAGACGTGTCTAGACCTGGTTTGCAAACCGGTGGCGCAACCATCAGTTCAAGCAAGCTGAAAAGCCTCACTCGAAATTCAGCGGTCGCAAGACGCTGGACGGCCCTGCTACGAGGCCGATGACTCCGCTTGCCGTGGAGAATAGCGTCGGGAAGCTGGCAGCCGTCTCAAAAAAGGCGCGCGCCGAATAGCCAGCGCGGGAAAGAGAGCATGGCGAACTCCCATCCCCCGATTTGTCCCTGCCTGACCGAAAGGTCGGGCGGGGACTTTTCGTTTTTTGGCTTTCGTTTGCAACCGGGTCCGGGAATTTTCTTGCAAGGGGTGGTGCGGGGATGTAATCCGTTGCTGACATTTCTCCCGCATCCTTACGGAGGCCACCACTCGGCGTCCGGTCACAAGACCAGAGGCAATGTGAAATTCGCCAGACACGCGGAAAGGGCGCAGATACCGATCGCCCGCGCGAGCGGAGAGGGAGTTTTTTCCAAATCCCGGAAAATGCGGGGCAGGGGAGTTTTGCGCCTGATTTGGTGTTCCTGCTGCGTTTTGGCGAGTGGCGCGGCAGTGGCCGGGGGCGGGCAGCGGGTTTTGATCGTCCATTCCTTTGGGAGCGCGGCGCCGCCGTTTACAACGCATTCGATCGCGTTCGAGACTGAGTTGACGGAAGAATTGGGGGGCGAGGTGGACCTGGACGAGGTGTCTTTGGATCATGCGCGTTATGCGGATGCGGAAACGGATGAGGCGCTGGTTGAGTATTTGCGGAAACGACAGGCCAGGTGGCAACCGGATCTGGTGGTGCCGGTTGGGTCTCCGGCGGGAATGTTCGTGGAAAAGTACCGGCAGCAGCTGTTCCCGCAAACGCCGATTCTTTACCTGGGAATGGACCGGCGCCGGTTGGGAGCCGATGCGCTGCGGAACAACGCTGCTTTTGTGGGGGAGAGTTTTGATGGGCCGGGTTTGGTGGAGGACATTCTTCAATTGGCGCCTGACACGACGAATATCGTGTGCGTCATTGGGGCGTCGCAAGTGGAACGGTATTGGACGGCGGCGGCTCAGAGCGATTTTGAACGTTTCACAAACCGCGTCAGTTTCACGTGGCTGAACAATTTGTCGTTCGATCAGATGCTGGAGCGAGTGAGGAAGCTGCCGCCGCGTTCGTTTATTTTTTTTATCCTGCTGATCCGCGATGCGGCGGGTGTCACGCACGACGCGGATGAGGCGCTGAGCCGGATTAGCGAGGTGGCAAACGCGCCGGTGAACGGCATTTTTGAAGATCAACTGGGGCTGGGAATTGTGGGCGGGCGGCTTTACCGGGCCGGGTTCGAGGGTGTGGAGGGGGGGCGCATGGCGGTTCGAATTTTGCGCGGTGAGGCGGCTTCGAATTTTCCACCGGAGTTCGTGGGACCGAATGGGCGGCAGTATGACTGGCGGGAGTTGCACCGATGGGGGATCGGTGAGGATCGTCTTCCGCGGGGGAGCGTGGTGAAGTACCGCCAGCCGAGCCTTTGGCAGCAGCACAAGTATTTGATCTTCGGCGGGCTGGCGTTGGTGATGACGCAGTCGGTATTGATCCTCGGGCTGTTAATGAATTTGAATCGCAGGCGGAGGGCTGAAGGTTCATTGCGCGAAAGCGAAGAGCGCATGAAACTGGCAGCCACAGCGGCGGGCCTGACCATGTGGGATTGGGATTTGACGGGCAACAAGCCCTGGGGGGATCAGACCCACCGGAGAATGGCGACGGGGGAAGAAGGCGATTCGGATAACGACGGGTTTTTGCGGACAGTTCACCCCGGAGATCGGGAGAGCGTCGAGCAAGCCCTTGCCAAAGCGATCCATGGGGACGGGAGTTACGAACATGTCCACCGCCAGGCGCTTGCGGACGGAAAAGTAAGATGGATCGCCGCGCGCGGCCGGGTGGAGTTCGGCGCGGAACACAAACCGGTAAAGATGCGCGGGGTGGTGATGGACATCACGGCGCTGAAATTAGCGGAAGAACAGGCGCGGGAGAGTGAGAGGGGGTTTTTGTTGATAGCCAATTCGGCGCCGGTGCTGATTTGGACATCCGGCCCGGACAAGTTGTGCACGTTCTTCAACCAGCCGTGGCTGGAGTTCACGGGACGAACGATGGAAGAGGAGTTGGGAAACGGCTGGGTCGAAGGGGTGCATCCGGAGGATTTCACGCATTGTCTGAAAATATATAATGAGTCGTTCGACAGCCGGCGGCCTTTTGCGATGGAATATCGGTTGCGACGGCACGACGGGCAGTTCCGGTGGGTTCTGGACCAGGGAGTGCCGCGATATGATGTCCAGAAGCGATTTCTCGGGTATATCGGTTCCTGCGTGGATGTGACGGAGAGAAGGGAGGCGGAGGCGGAGGCGCGGCGCTCGCACCAGGAGCTGGCGCATGTGAATCGAGTGTCGACGCTGGGGGCGTTGACGGGTTCGCTGGCGCATGAATTGAAGCAGCCGTTGACGGCCATCTTGAGCAGCGCGGAAGCGGGGCGGCGATTCATGGAGGGTCCCCAGAAAAACGACGAAGAGGTGCGTGACGCGTTAAAAGACATCGCCGAACAAGGCCAGCGAGCGGGGCGGATCATCGCGGGGATGCGGGCGATGCTGAAAAAAGATCCAGGGCCGATGATGCCGCAGGATATGAATCTGGTGGTGAAGTCGGTGCTGGAAATGGCGCACAGCGATCTGATGGGAAGACGGGTCGCGCTGGTGTTGCGGCTGGATCCGTTGTTGCCGATAGTGAACGGCCGCGGCATTCAGTTGCGGCAGGTGATTCTGAACCTCGTGATGAACGCGTGTGAGGCAATGTCCGATGAGCCCGGAGGCGGTAGAAAATTGACAATTGAGTCGAGGCGGGTCGCGGCCAATGAAGTGGAAGTTTCCGTGGCCGACACCGGACCCGGTTTTCCGGAGGACATGATGCGGAATGTATTCGAACCGTTTCGTTCCACCAAGGCGCAGGGGCTGGGATTGGGCCTGGCGATCTGCCAGACCATTATCACGGCGCACGGTGGGCGCATGGTTGTGGCCAATAACGGCAATAGAGGGGCGACGGTTGCGTTCACGTTGTTGACGCGAAGTGAGGGCGATCAATGAGTGCAGAGCAGACAGTTTTTGTGGTGGACGATGAGCCGGCGGTGGCGAAAGCGCTCGCGCGGTTGCTGCGGGCGAACGGGTACTCGACGCGGGTGTTCGGTTCCGCGCGGGAGTTCATGCAGCAGTACCAGGCGGGCGCGGCCGGTTGCCTGGTGGCGGATCTCTCCATGCCTGAGATTTCGGGTGTGGATTTGCTGCGGTGGCTGGTGGCTTCGAGGCCCTCGCTGCCGATCCTTTTTCTAACCGGCTTGGACGAAATTCCCCCCAAGGTCCGGGCCACGATGATGGAGGGAGCGGTGGATATTTTGACGAAACCGGTGGATGGGAGCGCATTGATTGAGGGGGTCGAAAAGGCGCTGGCCAGGAACCGCCAGGCGAGGGGGGTGTGAGACGTCGCGTCCGGGTGGAGCGGGTGGTGCGTTTCGGATTTGGCGGGAACCGTTCGCGGTGCGTTGCCTAATTGAAAGAGACCGAAACCGACGATTGTCGCCATGGCAACGTCGCCGCTGAATCGGGATCCGCGGAATGCGGTAATCATGCCGACGAGGGTTCCCACGAGCAGCACAGGCGCAAAAACCAGAAAGATCCGCACGATGTGGCTGAGGGGGATGTTCCATTGCGCCATGAGGGTGTTGGTTGCAATTACAGCCACGATGGCTGTCGCGAAAGCCAGCATTGCAAAAGTCCAGCGTGGTATTCGCAGTTTTCCGGCGCCGACAAGCACAAGCGTCGCAATAACGGTTGCGAGGATTTGCCAGGGAATGTTTTGGGGATGCGGCTTGAGGTCCAGGCAGGTGCTTAAGGTCAGGGAATAAGCGCTCCCGAAAAAGGCCGCGATGAGAAGGCCACGCGCCCACGCCCATTGCGGTGGGAAGTCGGGCAGGGCCAGCGCCAAACCTGCTGCGCCCAGCAGCGCCAAGAGAACACCCGCGAAGTGCCAAATCCAGCCGGTGAAGGCCGGAGGCGGTGGTTGACCGATGACTTCAGTCGCAGCGTTCCGGGCGTCGTTGATGAGCAATGGATCAAAGAGTTCGAAACCATGATTTGCCCAGGGGGAAACGATGAGTTGTGCGTCGGTGCGGGTTTTGAGTTCGTCTGGTTTGAAGAATTCGTCAAAGCGTCCGATGAGCAGGAGCAGCGGGGGAGGGTTGTTGCCGAGTTGCGGGTTTGATCCGGCCGCGATGACGAGTTTTGGGTGCAGAAGTCCCTCGCGCACCGCTTCGCCACCGGCAAAGCCGCCCATCGAGTGGCCGACGAAAACATCCACCGGCCCGATGGAGTCTGCCACGAGTCCGAGCGTGCGCGAGGCTTCAAGAAGCGAGAATGATTTTCGGGATTCGCCGTGACCCGGAAGGTCGACCGAATAGCAGAGGAATCCGGCGCCGGACAAAGCCTCCGCGTACCAGGAGAGATTTTCTTTTGAGCCGCTGTAGCCGTGGGCGAGCAAGGCGACCGGATGCGGTCCCGGCCCGGCAGGAATGAATTTGAGTGCAGGAGTGTCTCCGGCCAACGTCACTTTTTCGACACGAACGCCGTGGTGAAGCTGACGTGAAACGAGCGCTCCCGCGATGAAGCAAACAGCGGCCAGGGTGGCAAGCCGGCGCTGATGTTTCTCTACAAAACGCCGAAGCCGGGCTCTTTTGGAGGAGGGCGGGGCTGTGTTCACTTCGTTCTTAGACATGGAAGGGTGCTCTTCGTTTTGAGGCGGGGCGATTTCCATGGTGAAACCCCGGTTGACACCCACCTGTGCGGATTCCGGGGAGGGGAGTACGTAACGCCATTTCGCGCTGCTGCCGGTCATACGAGGCCGGCGGCTGGGAAAGGGAAAAATGAAATGGCACCGCGTGGTGTTCGGCGGGTTGTGGGTTCGATTAATCACGGTTGTAGCGGGATTGGTTTGCGGCACTGTTTTAGGCCAAACCAATAGCTGGACGAGTCCCGCGAGCGGGCATTGGGAGGATGCGACGTGGTCGCTGGGCATCCGTCCGGCGGCGGATCAAACGGTGATGATTACGAATGGAGGTTCGAAAGCGGTGGGGATTTTTCCGACGACGGTGGCGAGTTTTCCGGGGGCGATGACGGTGAGCAATTTGACCGTTTCGGCGCCGAGCAATTCACAAAATACTTTGCTCCTGAATTTTGCGGGGACGGCTGTTCCGTTGCAGGTGTTGGAGGATTTTGAGATTGGAAGCAATGGGAGCCTCTTGAATCTCTCGTCAAGTTTCTCGGTCGGGCGAATCTTTATTATCGAAACCGGCGGAGATTTTGTGCAGCAGGGCGGTACAACCGATGCAACGAAACCGTTTGCGGTTCAAATTGGAGGCGGGACTGTGGCAGTCAGCAACGGCGTGTTTTTGTGTAATGAGATGGATATCAGCAGCGGCAGCTTCACACAGTCTGGCGGAAGCGTGAACGGCACGGTGGTGGTGGGACCTCATGGAACGTATAACCTGCTCGGCGGAATCCTTTCAGGCGGCATATCTCCTTATGGTGATTCTTTTGAAATCGACGGAACTTTTAATCAGTCCGGGGGAACGAACAATGTCATTGGCGGTTTAAGCGTTGCAGGGGAGTACGGTTTTAATATTCCAGGGTCGTACGAATTGAGCGGCGGGTTGCTTACGGCATCCAACGCATTCATTACCACGGCGGTCTTTGAGCAAAGCGGGGGTGTGCATTTGGAAGCCGGGACGTTTAGTTGCGATTATTCCTCCAGTTACACTCTGACCGGCGGCGCTTTCGTGGCGCCGACCATCGAGCTTTCAGGCATACTTGCGATAGGCCCCAGCCCAGCGGCGAGTATCAGCAATACCAATTTGTTCTCCATGCAAGGAGGCCTTCTCCAACTCAGCAACTGTACGGCGAGCCTGGCGCCGTTGGCGTTGGCGTTAGGGTATCCATCGAGTAGCGCGATTCAATTCTACGGCAGCGACAAGCTGACATTCGCCGACAGCAGCACGCAGTCGTGGACCGGTTCGCTGACCATTTCCAATTGGAATGGATCGATAGGGGGCGGAGGAGCGGACCAAATTATTTTTGGAGACGGAAAACCGGGATTGACCTTACGGCAACTGGAAGGAATCTCATTCGTCAATCCCGCGGGTTTTCCGCCCGGAACATGGCTGGCGACGATTCTCCCAACGGGTGAAGTCGTTCCCACCACGTCGCCGACTGGTCCGACACAGCCAAACCTTTGGACAAGTCCCACGAGCGGGAACTGGGAAGGCGCGACGTGGTCGCTCGGGGTGCCGCCGGCCAGCAACCAGACCGTGTTGATTACGAACGCAGGGTCAAAGGCAGTTGGTATTTCATCGTCCACCCCCGTCAATCATCCGGGAACAATGACAGTTGGCGACCTCGTCGTCTCTGCTCCCGACGGTGGGTCAAATACTTTGCTGCTGAATTTTTCCGGCACCAATGTTCCGCTAAAAGTGATTAACGATTGCGCGATTGGCACCAATGGCAGCATCGTGAGCCTTTCCTCCGGTTTGCAGGTGGGAGGTGATTTTACGATCGATGGGGGCTTCGTACAGGAAGGAGGCGTGACGACAGCGACGAACGGGATGTTTGAGAGCCTCGGTGCTGTGGCGATGACGAACGCGACACTGTCGTTGGCGCGAGCGATGATTTTCGCCCCCAGTTACACTAACGTTGCTTTCGTGCAGTCCGGTGGAAGTCTGAGCAGTTCCGAGATGGATATTTACGAAGGCACATTCAACCTTTATGACGGGTTGTTTTCGGCTCCGCTCTTCCTTGGTGGGTACAGTGGGAACGGGCTTTTCAATGTTTACGATGGAGAGGTTCAATCCCCACAGATCGAGATCGGCAGCGGACAATTTTCGCAATATGGCGGAACGGTTCGTGATGTGAATCTTCAAGTCGGTCCGTTTAATGGATCGAGGGGCAACTATTTGCTCAATGGCGGCGTTTTGATCAGCAGTAATGTTGCGGTGCTTGATGGTTATTTTGAGCAATCGAACGGAACCCAGGTGGTTAATGGTCTGGGGGTCGAAGGATATCTCGACATAGATTATGGCCCCGTCTACTACTCGCGATGCAGCCTCGACGGTGGTTTTTTGACCTGCGGTGGGATCGGAGTGGGTGAGCTCGGCTCCTTCGGCCAGGGAGGTGGGACCAATAGTGTGATTGGCTTGGTCGTCGACAGTGGATTCTACTTTCTGGGCGGGGGAATGCTCGCGGCATCTAATATCGACATCTATCCCGGCGGAGGCCATGTGGATGATTATTATGCTTATCCGTATTCAGGTTTCACCCAAGGCGGTGGAGTCAACTGGATTACCAATGCCCTTTTGTGCGGCGGGACATACGAATTGGACGGTGGCTCCTTGATAGCGCCGACGATCATTTTGCAGGGCGACGAGAACCAGCCCGGTGTATTCTATATCGGCCCAAGCCCCGCAGCGACGATCAGCAATGCAATATCCATTGAACTGGGTGGAACGATTGAGATCACCAACTCCACCCAGCGCTTCGGCGCAATGGTCCTCGTCGGAGATTCGTCGATCAATTTCTTTTCGGCGAATTGCAAGCTGACGTTCGCGGGCAGCGGCACGAACGCATGGACCAGCGGGGTGACCCTTGCGGTGTCAAACTGGAACGGTTCGGTGACGGGTGGGGGCGCAGACCAACTTGTTTTCGGGAATTCGGTGGGAGGGTTGACGCCCGCGCAATTGCAGCAGATACAATTCGTGAATCCGGCTGGTTTTCCTCCGGGAATGTGGTCTGCAAAAATTTTGCCTACCGGCGAGGTCGTTCCCACCATGCAACCAACATTAACGGCCGCTGTGAGTGGCACGAATTTGTTGATCCAGTGGCCGATGTCCAACGGTTTTGTGCTGCAGGCGGCGACGAATGCAGCGGGACCGTTCCAGGATGTTTCCAACGCGTTTGATCCTTTCACCAATGACACAACGCAGTTTCCGCAGCGATTCTTTCGGTTGAGGCAGGGGCCGTGAAGGCGCGGTCTTTTCAGGTGGCAATTGTCCTAAAGGTGAATTGACTGGCGCGGTGGCGGTGTCAGTTTTCGTCGAGGTGATGGGTTTCAGAAATTTCAGAAGAGCACATGGATGAGGTGAAACAGAAAGAGGGTTGGAAGCAAAAGGCCAAACGCGAGTTCATCCGTTACTGGATAAATGTTGCGTATCTCGCGGTTGTCTTCGGGCTGTTTGCATGGTATCGGCGGTTGATATTGGCGCAATATGAAATCAAGTATTTGAAGTATGGAGTGGCCGTTGTCGAAGCGTTGGTTCTGGCGAAAGTTATTTTGATTGGCGATGCGTTGGGCCTGGGGCGAAAATTGTTTAAAGATAAGCCTCTCATTTATCCGACTTTGTACAAGTCTGTTATCTTCAGTGTGTTTGTGGGGATTTTTGCCGTTCTCGAAGGCACGGTGGATGGATTGTTTAAAGGGGAAGGCTGGCGGGGATGGCTGATTGAAATGCAAGATGAGGGCAAATATGAATTTCTCGCGCGTTGCCTGATGGTGTTTGTGGTCTTCATCCCGTTTTTTGCCTTCAAGGAGCTGGCGGGATTGCTCGGCGAGGGGAAGCTCGGAAAATTGTTTTTACGAGACCGGCATGTGCTGGTGAAATGATGCGATGGAAAGGCAATATGAGATTGAATAAATTGAATTCCGTGGCGGGGTTGCTTTTGACGGCGGTGGCCGTGGTGGCGGCAGGTTGTCAGTCCACCGGCAAATCCACGCCGGCGGCGGTCGGTCCGACGACGAAGCAAATGCAGGCGAGCATGACGCCGCAATTGGCGCTGGCGGAGTTGAGGGCGGGCAATGAGCGATTCGTGTCGGGCAAGCCGTTTCATCGCAATTTCGCGGCGAGTGCAAAGGCTTCTGCTTCCGGACAATATCCGTTTGCGGTGGTATTGAGCTGCCTGGATTCGCGGCAGCCGATTGAAATCGTGCTGGACCAGGGCATTGGGGATATTTTCAGCGCGCGTGTGGCGGGCAATGTGTTGAACGATGACATCCTGGGGAGCATGGAGTTTGGCTGCAAGGTTTCCGGGGCGAAATTGATTGCGGTGATTGGCCATTCGAATTGCGGCGCGATCAAGGGTGCGATCGACGATGTGGAGCTGGGGAATCTGACGGAGCTTTTGAACAAAATCAAACCGGCCATGGACATGGTGGCGGCGGATGCCTTGCCGCGCACTTCAAAGAATTACTCGTTCGTGGACGCGGTGGCGGAGGCGAATGTGCGGTTGGTGATGCAGCAAATCCGCGATCGCAGTCCGGTGCTGCGCGAGATGCTGGACCGCGGCGAGATCGGATTGGTTGGCGGGATGTATGATCTGGAGACTGGGAAGGTTCGGTTCTTTGAGAACTGATAATGCGGGCAGATGCCTGATGCTTGCGGCAGTTCCTTTGTTCCCCTTCCGAGAGAAAAATACTTGCCTGAGGGGGCGTTCGGACTCAAATTCAACAGACTGTTACCAAACGTTTACCAATAACCCTGAATTTTTATGGGACGCATCTATAATAACATTGTCGAAACCGTTGGACACACGCCGCTCGTTAAACTCAACAAAGTCGCCGCCGATGTGCCGGCGACCATCCTGTTGAAATGCGAATTTTTCAATCCGCTCGGCAGCGTGAAAGACCGTATCGGCATGTCGATGATTGAAGACGCTGAGAAACGCGGCGTGCTCAAGAAGGAGACGGTCATCATCGAGCCCACCAGCGGCAATACCGGCATCGCGCTCGCGTTCGTGGCGGCGGCGAAGGGTTACAAGTTGATTTTGACGATGCCTGAAACGATGTCGCTTGAACGCCGCACGTTGCTGGCGATGCTCGGGGCGAAGCTCGTTTTGACGCCTGGCACGGAGGGCATGAAGGGCGCGATTGCGAAGGCGGAACAGCTGGCTCGCGAGACGCCGCATTCCTGGATCCCGCAGCAGTTTGAGAATCCGGCGAACCCGGAAATTCACAAGAAGACGACCGCGGAGGAAATTTGGGAAGACACGGACGGGAAGGTGGACATCCTGGTGGCGGCGGTCGGCACTGGGGGCACGATTACGGGCTGCGTGGAAGTCATCAAGCCGCGCAAGGCGTCGTTTCAGGCGATTGCGGTCGAGCCGAAGGATTCACCGGTGATTTCGCAGACGCTGGCCGGCCAGCCGTTGAAACCCGGTCCGCACAAAATCCAGGGCACCGGCGCGGGTTTTGTGCCTAAAAACCTCCATTTGAAGGATAGCAAGGGCAACCCGCAGATCGTGGAATGCGTGCAGGTCACGAATGACGAGGCTTTTGCCATGGCCCGGCGGCTGGCGAAGGAAGAGGGGATCCTGGCGGGTATTTCGTCAGGGGCGAACGTGGTGGCGGCCATCGAGGTGGCGAAACGCCCGGAAAACAAGGGAAAGACGATCGTCACGGTGGCCTGCTCGACGGGTGAACGTTATCTGAGCACGCCGCTGGCGGCGGAAGCCCGCGCGGAAGTGGGGGGCTGAGGGTGGTTGCGCGGACGTCCGGCCCGCGAAATGGGAACTCACGGGCGAGACGCCCGTGCTACTCCGAATTTGGCGGCGGTCATAGACCGCCGCTACAGAAGTTTAAGTTTCTTGCAAAAACTTGTTGCGCTTTTGCCGTTTTGTTGTAAGTAAGGGGTGTCGAAGGTCTGATAGCTGCGTAGGTGAGGTCAGTTTCCTATTAAAAAAACTGCGCGGCATGTCTTCCCAATAATTCAAAATTCAAAGTTTAGGGTATTCTCGAAAATCTTCGACGACTGAATAGTAGTATGAGCAAAGAAAACACTGAAAAGAACGGTCAGGAATCCGGTTCGGGCTATCTCGAAATCTCAGAAAAAGGTTTCGGTTTCCTCCGTACTCCCCAAAATCATTTTCATCCGAAGCCGACGGATATTTTCGTCACGCCGGATACGATCAAGCGGAATTTTCTGCGGGAAGGGAGCCTGGTCGTCGGCCCCACGCAACCGCCGCATCGCGGCACCAGCCCCCAACTCAAAGCCGTCGATGAAGTCAACGGGATGCGGTTCGAGGATTACACCAAGGCGGTTCGGTTCGAGAACCTGACGACCATCGATCCGATTGAAAAGTTCAGCCTCGAAACGGCTCCGGACCTGATCGAGACCCGCGTGATTGACATGGTCACGCCGATTGGCAAAGGCACGCGCGGCCTGATCGTTGCGCCGCCGCGCACCGGCAAAACGACGATTCTCAAGCAGATCGCCAACGCCATCACCGAGAATCATCCGGACGTGCACGTGATGGTGTTGTTGATCGATGAGCGGCCTGAGGAAGTCACGGATTTCCAACGCTCGGTCAAGGCTGAGGTGGTGGCTTCGTCGAACGACCAGGATTTGGAAACGCACGTGCGGCTTTCGCGCTTCATGATTGAGCGCTGCCGCCGCATGGTGGAGTCCGGCAAGGATGTTTTTGTGCTGCTCGATTCATTGACCCGTGTGGCCCGCGCTTACAACAGCGTTCATGGCGGCAGCGGCCGCACGATGACCGGCGGTGTGGATGCGCGCGCGCTGGAGATCCCGCGCAAGATGTTCGCCTCGGCGCGCAAAATTGAACATGGCGGGTCGCTGACCATTCTCGCCACGGCGCTGGTGGACACCGGTTCGCGCATGGATGAACTCATCTTCCAGGAATTCAAAGGCACGGGTAACATGGAATTGATCCTCGACCGGAAACTTTCGGATCGCCGGTTGTTCCCCGCGATTGATATTCCGAAGAGCGGCACGCGCAAAGAGGAAAAACTTTTCCCGCCGAAGCAGATTGAGGCGATTCGCAAGCTGCGCCGCACCATGGTGGACCTTAATCCCATCGAAGCGATGGAGACGCTGACTGCCGCGCTGAAGAAGCACAAGACGAACGACGAATTGCTCGCGAAGCTGGAAAAAGGCTCGTAAGCGCGCGTAGCAGATTTAGTCAACCGATTCCAAAAACGGGACGCTCTGAAAAAGAGCGTCCCGTTTTTTGTTTCACTTTATCCTGAACTCTCCGAGTGGGGCGTTCATTTATTGCGCTCATTCACGCCTTTTCCCTTCGCGGCACGCCAATCGCTAAGTTTCTTCAACGACGGGCATGCGCTCGTTGAAGTTGCGGAGAAGTGAAGTTATGAAGAAGTTGTATTGGATCGGAAAGGCGGTTTTAACCCTGGCTTTCGTTTTGTCCGTCTCGAGTTGCGCCTTGAACGGCTCGAAATACTCGGTGATGGGTCCGTTCGATGAATCGGCGCCGCGTTTCACGGATGAGGATTCGGTGAATGCGGTGTTGCAGTTCTCGAGTTGGGACTATACTTTCCTCGTCCGTCCGCAATACACGCAGGATGGCTATCTGCAGCAGGTGCACCGGGGGGATCTCAACGGAGTACTCAACCGATTGAATGTGCGACGCGGGACGGCCGTGGTGGTGGTGGGCTGGACTTACAATGGCGATTCGCTGAATCAGTTGGTGACGGACTGGAAAAATATTCTGGGCGGCTGCGGATTCCAGCGCGTGGTTGTGCTCCGCGCCCAATTGAGCAACAAGCTGAACGGCTCGGTGGTTGTTGACGACTCAACCTTACACGTCGGTTCTGTCCAGGGCCTCTCGCGAGGGGGCTGAAGGCCTGCCGTATTCCCGTCCGCCCCTGGAGCGGATGCTCCGGATTCACCAGGCGATCCAGTCCGGAAAATTTCCCAACGCTTCGACGCTGGCGCGCGAGCTTGAAGTCAGCACGAAATCCATCCATCGCGACATTGAATTCATGCGCGACCGGCTGGAGCTGCCGATAGAATACGACGGTTCGCGCTTCGGCTATCATTACACGGAGGAAGTGAACGCGTTTCCGACGGTGCAGATCACCGAGGGGGAAATTTTTGCGCTCGTTGTCGCCGAAAAAGCGCTGCAGCAATATCGCGGCACGAGTTTTGAGAAACCGCTGCTGAGCGCGATCAAAAAAATGGAGCAGTCCCTGCCGGAAACGATTTCCCTGAACCTGGCGGACATTGAGCAGACGATTTCCTTCCGCACACGCGCGGAGCAGATTTTGAACCTGGAAATTTTCGATTCGCTGGCGAAAGCCACGGCGCATCGGCGGCAGATTGAGATGGCCTATCGAAAAGCGGGCCGGCGCGAGACCGAGCAACGGATGGTTGACCCGTATCATCTCGCGAACATCAATGGCGAGTGGTATCTCTTCGCTTATGATCACGCGCGGAAGGATATTCGCACCTTTGCGCCGGTGCGGATTCAATCGGTGAAGCAAACGGGCAAGACATTTGCGCGCCCGGAAAAATTCTCGTTGGAAAAACGCCTGCGCGACAGTTTCGGCGTCCACTCCGGCGAAGGGGACTATGGCGTGGTGATCCAGTTCAATGCGCGGGTGGCGGATTTGGTGCGTGAAAAGAAATGGCATGAATCGCAGAAGTTGCGCGAGCTGAAGGGCGGGGGAGTGGAGTTGCAGTTGAAGCTTTCGAGCCTGGTGGAAATCGAGCGCTGGGTGCTGGGTTGGGGCGGGGATGCGAAGGTGTTGAAGCCGCGCGAATTGGTGGAGGCTGTTCGCGAGGCGGCGGAGAAGATTTTGCGCGGATAGCCTGACGTTGCCGTCCTCCCATCCGGGGCATTAAAAATGCCCCAAGTGGATACTCCTCAACGCGTTTTAACTGGACAATCCGGACGCGTTCTGCGATAGTAACTACCCGGTTACTTCCATTAATCCAGGAGAAATCTATGCATAAGAAAGTCTTATTCATTGTATTCGCCGCGTTCGCGTTTTCAGCGCTTCCATCCGCCTTTGCTCAAGGCACAATATTTACTTACCAGGGCAGGTTGTCTGAGAATGGCATTGCGGCGAATGGAATCTATGATCTGCGATTCGCGATTTTCGACGCGGTCACCAACGGAAACGAGGTTGGCCCGGCGGTGACAAATTCGGCCGTGGTGGTCAGCAATGGACTGTTCACCACGGCGCTGGATTTTGGCGCGGGCGCTTTTGACGGGAATTCGCGCTGGCTTGAAACGGGGGTGCAGACAAATGGCGAAAGCGGCTTCACGGTTTTGTCGCCGCGCCAGCCGCTTACGGCGTCGCCATACGCGATTCAATCGTTGAACGCGGCGACGGCCACCGTGGCGGACAGCGCAAGTTCTGTTTCCGCCTCCGATATCATCGGCACAATTCCACCGTCGCAATTGCCGGCCGTGATTGTGACGAACGGGCAAGCCGGCGTGAATTTGGACGGAAATTTTACGGGGAACGGCGCGGCTCTGACGAACATTCCTCTAAATCAAGTTAATTCCGGGGGGTCGCTCAAGCTCCTTTCCAAGTTGTTCACTTTTTCTTCCTCGCCCGGTGTGGGCTTCGGTCCGCATTCGGTGGCGGCCGCGGATGTGAACGGCGATGGCAGTCAGGATTTGATCAGCGCGAATTTCAATGAAAGCACGCTGACAATATTAACCAACAATGGCAGCGGGGTTTTTGGTTCGAACGCAACGATTCACGTTGGCTCCCAGCCCAATTTCGTTCTGGCGGTGGACGTAAACCACGACGACAAGCCCGACCTCGTCAGCGCCAACGGTGGTGACAATACGCTCACCGTGCTCACGAACAATGGCAGCGGCACGTTCGGCTTGAGCGCCACTGTGCCTGCCGGGGCGGGCCCGGTTGCCCTCGCCGCGGCAGACGTGAACGGGGACAGCGCGCCGGATCTGATTTGTGCGGACTTCGGCACAAACACGGTGACCATTCTGACGAATAACGGCACGGGAAATTTTGTCGTCAGTGCCACAGCCACTGTGGGGTACGGACCAAGGGCTTTAATCGCCGCGGACATGAATGGGGACAGCAAAATGGATCTGGTCACGGCGAACTATGAAGACCTGACATTGAGCGTGTTGATCAATGTTGGCGGTGGTGCATTTCTTCCGGCCCCGGTGATCCCTCTGTCCAGTTTTCCGCGTTGCGTGGCCGCCGCGGATGTGAACGGAGATAAAAAACTGGACCTGATCGCCGGCGGCGATGGAGGCAGCATTTTGCAAGTGTTCACGAATGACGGCGCCGGGACGGCTTTTTCCGAGGCCTCCGCGCCGACGGTGGGAAACAATCCGGACTCGATCGAAACAATCGACGTGAATGGCGACGGCAAGACCGATTTAGTCGTTTGCTCTCCTTACGACTCCACGCTGAGGCTGCTTATAAATACTGGAGATGGGGTGTTTACGCCGGCGAACACGTTCTATGTCGGAAACTATCCCGTGCAGGTCATTGCAAAGGACATCAACAAAGATGGCCGGCTCGATTTGATCGACGCCGATTCAGGGGGTAACTCGCTGACAATTTTGACGAACGATCCGGGCGCTTTTTCGCCTGAACTGATCGGTGGCGTGGGTATTGATACCGCCAACCCGGTGGCAGGCTCTCTGACATTGGGAACGAACATCTACATGGATGATCATGTTATTTATCTGCGCGGCTTGACGGGGGCGGATCCCAATCACGGTTTGGCTTACAATGGCAACACCACGACAAATTTCGGCGCCGGGCAGTATCAAGTCGATGGCCCCGTGTTGTGGGGTTACGCTGGCGGAGCGCTGGGCACGACAGATGCCGGCGATCACGCGGCGCTGGTGTGGGGGAACGACAGCGTGACGCTGGACACGGGCACCGCGGGAGCGCTCACAGTGCTCCCGGATGGTCCGGTGCCGGAATTGGTGGCGACGAACAGCAGCGCGTATTATTCGGGTTATTTCCGTCTCCGCAACCACATCGAAGTGTGGCCCAACGATGCCGGCACGGCTCAAGGTTACATTGATATACGCGCCACGGACGGCACGCCCAATATCTCGCTGGACGGCCAGAGCGGAAAAATCACGTGCATCAGCCTCAGCCAAACCAGTGACCGGAATGCGAAGGCGGATTGTGCGGCGATCAACCCACGCACGGTGCTGGCGAAAGTGGCGGCGCTGCCAATCAGCGAATGGGTTTACAAAACCGATGCCGGCGCGCGGCACATCGGGCCGATGGCCCAGGATTTTCATGCGGCCTTCGGCTTGAATGGGAGCGACGACAAGCACATCACCACCGTGGATGAAGGCGGTGTGGCGCTGGCAGCGATCCAGGGCCTGAACCAAAAACTCGAAGGCCAACTCAAAAAGAAAGACGCCGAAATTGAACAACTCCAACAAAGCGTCGCCGAACTGAAACAAATGATTTCGCAAATGGCGCGGGATAGGAATTCCGCGTCGGCGAACTTCCAAAATTAATTCACGGAAGGGATATGATGATGGAGCCTGTCCGCCAGGCGCGGAGAAGGTTTTGAAGGGTTGGATAGATCGGGCCTCGGCCATTAAAATTTTGTTAATGGCTGCGCAAATCAGCGTTTTTTCTTGAAGCCAAAACCGGGAGGTGGTTGGCTTGGTTCATCCCGTATAATTTGTGCGTCAGGCACAGGTCTGCGCACTTACTTTTCGGGGTGACATTCAAAGGACAATCCATGAAAACGAAAATTCTTTCGGGGATTCTTTTCCTGCTGGCAATCACAGGCGCGCTCGCACAGGGCAATGCTTTTACGTATCAGGGGCGGCTCAATGACGCCGGCAATCCGGCGCAGGGCACTTACGACCTCCGGTTCAAGTTATTCGAGGATCCCCTCGGCAATACCCAGGCGGGCTCGACCATCGTGACCAACAGCGTCCAGATTACCAATGGACTTTTCATGGCCACGCTCGACTTCGGCTCGGGGCTGTTCAACGGGTCCAATTACTGGCTGGAGGTTGATGTGCGGACGAACGGCGGCACCTACCAGAACCTGAATCCGCTGCAGCCGGTTTTACCCACGCCGTACGCCATCTTTGCGAACACGGCGAGCAATGTGAGCGGGACGATTTCATCCGAAAATTTGTCCGGAACGTATGGCGGACCGGTTGTCTTCAATAATTCAGGGAATAATTTTGGAGGTTCCTTCAGCGGCGACGGGGCCAGCATCACGAATGTGAACGCGGTGACGTTGGGCGGTTTCAGTGCCGCCAGTTTTTGGAAAACCGCCGGCAATACAGGGACCACTGCGGGAACAAACTTTGTCGGCACCTCGGATAATCAACCGCTGGAATTGCGGGTGAACGGCCAGCGTGCGCTGCGGTTGACGCCGGATGGCAGCACGAATAATTCGCCGGACGTGATTGGCGGGTCGCCGGTGAACATGGTGGGGACGGGCATTGTAGGCGCGACCATTGGCGGTGGCGGGGCGCTCCTTTATGGCGGCGTGGCTGGAACGAACATGGCATTGGGCGATTTTAACACGATTGCGGGCGGTTGGGGCAACGTCACGGGAGCGACGAATTTCGATGTTTCGGAGGCCACGGTTGCGGGCGGCGCGCAAAACATTGCGAGCGGCATTTCGTCGTTCATTGGCGGCGGCGCATTCAATCTGGCTTATAACAATAATGCGGTTGTTGGGGGCGGATTGCGCAATCGCGCGGGATATCACGGGGCGGTTGTGAGCGGGTTTCAAAATTATGCGGATGGGGTGGAAGCAATGATCGGCGGAGGGCGCTTGAATAGCGTGGATACGAATGCCAGTGATTCCGTCATCGTGGGCGGTGCCAGCAATACGAACAACGGGCCAATTGCCACCATCGGCGGTGGTGAGGCGAATTTCATCGGTGGATTGGCGGACCACGCCACGATCGGCGGTGGTTTTGGCAATGTTGTCCAAGGCTCGCAAGGTCCGGTTTCCTGCACGATTGCCGGGGGCAATGGCAATATGACGCAAGGCGACGTGGCGTATTCCACGATTGGCGGCGGGCTGGGCAATTTGATTCAGTCCAATTCGTTTGGTTCAACGATTGCCGGCGGGGAAAACAATTTCATCCTCAACGGATCAACGAATTCAGTTATTAGTGGTGGTTACCTGAACACCAATGCCAACAGCTACGCCGCCGTGGGCGGCGGGTATGCGAATGTGGCGAGCGGAATTGGGGCGTTCGTAGGTGGCGGCGGCTACGCTGGAAATGGGGCGATTGGGAATATTGCGAGCGGGCCGGTGTCGGTCGTGGTGGGCGGATTCGGAAACAGGGCCAGCGGAATTGGAGCGTTTGTGGGCGGAGGCGGATATGATGGCAGCGGCAATTTTGCCAACCAGGCGAGCGGCAACGGGTCGGTCGTTTCCGGGGGATTGGGCAATATTGCCAGTCTGCCGTACAATTTTGTTGGCGGTGGCCGGCAAAACACCGCCAGCGGAAATACATATGGCGGGGCGACGGTGGCGGGTGGCGTGGGAAATATGGCCAATGGGGATGATTCGACGGTGGGCGGCGGCAGTGGGAACAGCGCAGGCGGCGGACTTATCGGCTGCTCGACGGTTGGCGGGGGTAATATTAATTCCGCCAGCGGGACTTATTCGACGGTGGGCGGGGGCCGTTGGAATACCGCGAGCGGCAACTGGTCGACCGTTCCGGGTGGCATTACCAACACCGCGTCTGGCGCATATAGTTTTGCCGCCGGATACTTTGCCGTAGCGCAACATAGCGGCTCGTTTGTCTGGGCTGACCCTGAGGGCACCGCCTATACGTCGGATCGAAATAATCAGTTCAAGATTCGCGCGACAGGCGGTGTGCAAATGGATGTCTCCGGCAGCACCGGCCTCAACCCGGCGGCTCTTTACGTGAACTCCACGTCGGCTAGCGGAGTCGGCGCCTATATCAATGAAACCAGCAGTGATGCCGTGTTCGTCGTCAACAACGCCGGGACGGGCGATATCATGAAAGGCTTCAACGGCGGTGGTTCGCCGGCCTTCGAGGTGGTCCATGATGGCACGGTCTACAGCAAAGGCTTCGCGCTCACCAGTGATCGGAATGCCAAGGAAAATTTCAAGAGGATTAGTTCGCAACAGGTGCTTGAAAAAGTGGCGGCGCTGGCCATCAGCCAATGGAATTATAAAGTCGACGCGCAGGAGACGCAGCACGTGGGACCGACGGCGCAGGATTTTCACGCGGCTTTTGGACTCAATGGCGCCGACGATAAACACATCTCTGTTGTGGATGAAGGCGGCGTGGCGCTGGCGGCGATTCAAGGCTTGAATCAGAAATTGCAGCAGAAGGATGCCGAGATTCAGCAGCTCCAAAAGAGCGTCGAGGAACTGAAGCAATTGGTTTCGCAGCTGGCAAAGCAAACTGTGCATGAAGACGAAGCAAACCGGAATTGAGGAAAGGAATTATGAAAAAAAATCTTGTTCAGATCCTATTGAGTCTCTCCGTGGCAATCGCAAGCCGGGCGGACACGCCGTTGAGTATCGGCAGCGTTCCTCCGGGGCCGGGCGGACCGTGCTATGATGACACGTTGGTGGTGTTGAATCCGCCATCGGCCACGGGCACGTTCACGCTGAGCGGAGTTTCCGGAACGGGGATGGTGAGCAGCATTGTCAGCTATGTAGCGGACAACGTCCACGAACAGCAACACACTCGCTATACTTATTCGATCGATATGAGCGGCATGTCCGCCGCGACGAACCATTGCATCAAGCTTATCGTGCATTTCGGAACGCCGCACGGCTGTTCGTACGACGTTTTGATGTTCACGGGTTCGGGGGTGCCGTTGACTTCCGCCACGAAGGCGATCCACGGCGACATTACGTGTGTCTTCGGTTCCGGCTGTCTTTCGCCAAACCAGACAAGCGTGGGTTTTGCAATGTTTTCCGACGCCCAGCCAAAAACCAATTACGTCACCATCGTCGATGATTACACCGATCCAGCCGGCGGCGGTACGAATGAAGCGCGCATTAACGTGACTGCGGTTGTGCCGGACGTGCCGCCAAATTGGGCTTACGCGCCGACGCCGATTCCGAATCCTTTTTATCAAGGCATTCTCTACACGAACGCGGTGCCGATGAAAACCAACGCCAACGGGCTGTACGATTTCGCGCTCCAGCTCTTTGACGCGGCGAGCAACGGCTTGCCGGTGGGGCCGGTCATCACGCAAAACGTGCAGGTTGTCAACGGGCTGTTCAACATACCATTGCCGTTTGAGCTGTCGTCCATCAATTGGGGCGACCGCTGGCTGGACGTCAGTCTCAGGCCGTCGGGCGGGCAGGGGCCGTTTGTTGAAATTGGCCGGCAGGCTCTCACGCCCGCGCCACAGGCTCTTTATGCGTATTCCGCCGGCGTCGTCGCCGACGTCTCGCCGCTCCAGGCGGTTACGAGCATCAACGGAGTTCCCGGGGATTTAATATTGCAGGGTGGGACGGGAATTCAGGTGACGCTGAACGGCGACGGCAAGACATTGGTTATTTCGCAAACAGGCCAGCCATCGGACCGAAACATCAAAACGGATTTCTCGGCAGTGCAGCCGCAGGAGGTTCTCGCGAAGCTGCTGGCGTTGCCGATTCAAAACTGGCGTTTCACAAACGAAGTGGCGGACGTGCGGCATCTCGGGCCGATGGCGCAGGATTTTCATGCGGCCTTTGGATTGAACGGCACGGATGACAAGCATATCTCCACTGTGGATGAAGGCGGCGTGGCGCTGGCGGCGATTCAGGGGTTGAATCAGAAATTGCAGGAGAAAGACGCGGAGATTCAGCAGCTCAAACAGAGTGTTGCCGAATTGAGGCAGGCGGTTTCTCAGTTGGAAAAAACAAACTCCCGTGAAAAGGGAAAGGAATGAGTATGAAAAAGTCATTCGTCGGAATTCTGCTGGCATTGATCCTGGCCGCAGGCACGCGCGCGGATACGGCCCTCACGATAACCACAACTCCGGTGCTCGAGTCGTGCCTGTTTAATAATATTGTCCTGTTTCTGAATCAGCCGGCTGCGGGCGGCAGTTTCATTCTGAGCGGAGTGTCGGGCAGCGGCACGTTCCAGAGCAGTGCGTCCGGTTATTCGCCGGATCCGCCTTATAATACCGAAGTGGTTTTCAACTACACCATCGATTTGAGCGGGATGTCGACGGCGGCCAATCATTGCGTGAAGTTGCTGATGCATTTTGGCAATCCGGACGGCTGCAATGGTCCGGCAGTTGGCGCTGCCGACCCGTCGCAGATTCAATCGGCAACGCTGTTGCCGACCGGGGATATCACGTTTGTGTTTGCCGGCGGCTGCTTGAATCCGGGACAACCGTCGATCAGTTTCAACATGCTTTCCAGTGCGGGATTCAAAACGAATATCGTGACGATCATCGATGATTACACGGACCTCGGCAGCGGCCAGACCAACGAGACGCGGATTAATGTTCCGGCCGTGGTGCCGGACATTGCGCCGAGTCTTCCGCCATGGGCCTATGCGCCGCGCCCGATTCCGAACGTGTTTTTTCAAGGTTCGCTGACTTTTCCCACGAACTTTTATCAGCCACCGACGAACCGTTATGTAACGTTGCCGTATGATTTCAGAATCCAGCTCCTGAATGCGCCAAGCAATGGCCTGGCTGTGAGCCCGGCGTTTACCCAGGCCGTGCAAGTGGTGAATGGCCTGTTCAATCTGCCGCTGCCGTTTGATCCGGTGGGCATGGGCGATGGTTCGATCCGCTGGTTGAGTGTCGCCGTGCGGCCCACCGGCAGCAATGTTGATTTTACGCCGCTCAATCCACCACTGGCGCTCGCGCCTGCGCCGCAGGCGATTTTTGCGCAGTCGGCGGGCACCGTGGCTGATCTGGCTCCCGGACAAGCAGTCACGAGCCTGAATGGATTGACGGATGCCGTCGGATTGCAGGCCGGGAGCGGCATCATTTTGGGCACCAACGGAAATACGCTGACGGTGAGTATGCAGCCGGGTGTGCCGTCGGATCGAAACATTAAAACCGATTTCGCGCCTGTGAGCGCGGAGAACATCCTGGAGCGCGTGGCGGCGCTGCCGATTTCAAGTTGGCGGTACACGAATGAAACAGCCCGCGTGCGGCACGTGGGGCCGATGGCGCAGGATTTCCGCGCCGCGTTTGGCCTGGGCCATGATGACAAACTGATTGAGTTCGTGGACGAACAAGGTGTGGCGCTGACGGCCATCCAGGGTTTGAACCAAAAATTGGAACAGCAATTGAAGGTGAAGGATGCGGAGATTGATGAACTGAAAGCCCGGCTGGAGAAGTTGGAAAAAGCCGTTGAGCGAAAGAACGGAAGCCATTGAGGCTGCATCGGACAAACGCACTGCTGTCGGGTCTTTTTGGCGTTGCCAGATTCCGAGCCTGCGCGTAGAACAATCCTCAATTCAGAGGAAAGTCTATGTGCTACAAAAGGTTATTGTTTTTGCTGTTCTTAACGCTCGACCTTTCAATCCCCGCCGCATTTGGGCAAGGTACGGCGTTTACCTACCAGGGCCAGCTGCAACAAAACAGCGGCGCGGCCAATGGCAGTTTTGATTTGGCGTTCACGCTTTTCGGGACGAATACGGGCGGGAGCGCGATTGCCGGTCCGGTCACCAATTTTGCCACGACCGTTTTGAACGGATCTTTCACGGCGGCGATTGATTTCGGCCCGGGCGTTTTCGCTGGCGGCACGAACTGGCTGGAAATCGCGGTGAGGACGAACGGCGCGAATAGTTTCGCGACGCTGCAACCGCGGCAGTTCCTGGCGCCTGTGCCGTATGCGATTTTTGCGAACACAGCGAGCAACCTGAGCGGGACGATTGGGAACGCCTCGTTGCCGGCCAATGCCAATTTTTCCGGATCGGTCACGGCGCCGGTTTTTCAGAGCTCGGTGAATGGCACTTTCATTGCGGGCGCGTTCAACACCGCCACGGGCCTGGCTGATGCCAGCGGTGGCGGCACGGGCAACGCGGTCAGTGGCAATTACGCGACGGTCAGCGGGGGTCGGAGCAACAAGGCGCAGGGGGTCGGAGCGGTGGTGGCGGGTGGCGGTTACGATGGCGTGACCGTGGCGGGGAATGTCGCCAGCGGCAACGGTTCGGCAATCAGCGGCGGGAACGCGAACACGGCCAGCGGGCTTTTGTCCGTTGTGTCCGGCGGCAATAACAACGTGGCCAGCAATTCGTTCGCTACTGTGCCCGGCGGGCAGTTCAATACGGCGGGTGGCACTCACAGTTTTGCCGCCGGGCGGAAGGGACAGGCGCTGCACAATGGCAGTTTCGTGTGGGCGGACGAAACGGACGCGTATTTTTCTTCCACTGCCAATAATCAATTTCTCATCCGCGCGCAAAACGGCGTGGGCATCAACACCAACAATCCAAACGGCATGGCGCTGAGTGTGAACGGCAATGCCGCGGTGAATGGCGACATCAGCGCCAGCGGCAACATCAATGCCACCTTCAATGTAAACGCGATTAATGTGACGGCTGTTGGCAATGTGAATGCCTTGACCGTCAATGCCAGCGGAAATGTGTCCGGACAAACATTGTCCGGCGGTCTCGTGGTTCAGGCACCGATTATGAATGCCAGCACTTTGGTGAGTGCCCCAACAATCAGCGCCAATAACGTGACCGTGAGTGGGGCGATTGGCGCCGGCAGTGCGACTGTGACCACGACATTATCCGCCTCCAACGTCACTATCAACGGCGATTCGGCTGTCGGCACTCCGGAAAGTCCCACCCGCATCCTTTACGGGCGTGTGAATGCTGACGGGTCCGTTGCCTATAGCGGAGGTGGCGTCTTCGGGGTCGCGCACGGTAACACGGGACTGTATCGCATCAATTACGGCAACGCTTTTTCCAGTCCCCCGGCGGTTACCGTCACGATCGTCGGCGCGTTCAATACCACGATTGCTTTCGTCGCGCTGCAGGATTCCACGGGCTTCCAGGTGGATTTGATCCGATACGGTTTTAACAGCAGCAACATTTTTTCAACGTTTCTGGGGGATGACGCTTTTAATTTCATAGCGATTGGTCCGCGTTGAACCCGGCGAACGGGGCGCGACTATTTGACGAGTGTCAGGCCGATGACGCCTGCGACTGCCAGCGCGCCGCCGAGCAGCGTGCGCCAGGTGATGCGGTCGCCTTCGAGAAAATGCGCCAGCGGCATGACGGCGAGGGGAGTTGTGGCCACGATGGGCAGGACGATGGAAGTTTTTTCGGTCATCAAGGCCCATTGATAGCAACTCACGCCAAACGCCGGCCCGGCCAACGCATTGCCGATGACCCAACACCAGCCGTTGCGCCAGTCTTTTTTTCCGGATACCTCAGATTTGTGGGCGAGGCGCAGGTATCCGAAGAAAAGCACTGAGACGGAAATGCCGCCGAGAATGCGCTGGAAGGCGGCGTTGATGCCATCACCGGGCGTGTGGAACGGATGGCCCGCGGTCTCTGCCATCGCGTAGGCTTTGCGGCTGATGACCGCGCCGGCTCCCTGGCACAGCGCGGAGAGCGTTCCAAAAAGAGTGCCGGTGACAAGGCCCGCGGATGGTTGCGCTTCTGTCTTCGGCGGCATCAGCGCTATTCCGACGCCGGCGAGAATAATGGCGCCGCAGAGCGCTTGCAGCAGGGTGGGGGCGTGGTGCAGCCAAAGCCATTCAATCAACGTGCCAAAGGGCGCGGCGAGGCATTGAATCAAAACGATGGTGCGCCGCGCGCCGATGCGGGGATAGGCCTGGAACATGGAGAGGTCGCCAATCCCGAATCCGACGCAGCCGCTGAGAAATAAGACCGGAAACACTCCCCAATGAACGCCGGCTCCCAAAAAATAAACCGTTGCTCCCAGGACGGATGCGGCAAAAATCAGCCGGCCTACGTTTGCCTGCGTGCCGCTGATGAAATGCGACAGACGCCGGCCGGTAATGGCGGAAAACGAAAAGAAAATCGTCGCTAGAAAGGCGGGCAACATCAGGTGAAGGAAGAATGCAGAAGGAGGGAGGAAGAATGAAAGCCAAAAGAATCGGAAATCCGAATACCGAAGTTCGAAGCCCGAAAGAAATCCGAATTTCGAAACTCGAAATGGTTTCGGTGACAAGAGCTTTGCCAGAGACCGCGCCTCTACCAGACGCTACCAATTCGGATTTCGGTTTTCGGCGTTCCTTCGGATTTCGGATTTCGAGTTTCGGAATTCAACCGCCCAGATTCTCCGGCAATTTAAACTTCGCGCATTGCCCCAAAAACTTCGCGGGATTTTGAAAAACCAGTTTATCAATCGCTTCGGCGCTGTGTCCGCGTTTTTTCATTTCGAGCGCGGTCTTTGGCACTGCCAGCGGATCGCTCACGCCCCAGTCGCAGGCGCAATTCATCCAGACGCGCTCGTTTCCGCAGACTTCCACCATGTCCACCGCGCGCGGCGGCGAGCATTTGGATTCCGGATATAACGTCATGCCCGCCCACATGCCCGCATCGAGCACCAGCTTTACTGTATGTTCTTCCACGTGATCGATGATGACCCGCTCGGGTTGGATGCGTTTGTCGCGCTTGAGAAGGTCGAGAATCAATCGCGTGCCCTTCAGCTTGTCCTCCAGGTGCGGCGTATGCACGAGGATGAGTTGGTTGTGCCGCGCGGCCAGATCGACGTGCATTTCCAGCACGCGCATTTCGTTCCGCGAGTTTTTGTTCAACCCGATTTCGCCGATGCCGAGAACGTTGGGCCGATCCAAAAATTTTGGAATCAAGGCGATGACGTCTTCGGCCAATTTGACGTCCTCGGATTCCTTTGGATTGATGCACAGCCAGGAGAAATGCGGCAGGCCGAATTTCGCGGCGCGTTTTGGCTCGTGCTCGGTGAGCTGGCAAAAATAATCGTAGAAACCATCCGCCGAGCTGCGGTCGAAGCCGGCCCAAAAGGCGGGCTCGCAGACTGCGGCGCAACCGGCCAGTGTCATCTTCAGGTAATCATCCGTGACGCGGCTGACCATGTGGGCGTGGGGCTCGATGTAACGCATGGGTTAGGATTTGGAATCGGTTTGCTGCAGGGCTTTGCGGCGTTTGAGTTCGTTCCGCGCGCCGCGGATGACTAAAATTGTCATCGTAAGCATCCACCAACTTGCCAGGCCACAGACGATTCCTTTCCAGTTCCAGCCGTTTGCAAACGCTCCGTAACCAAAAAAAACCGCCAGCGGTATGCCAATGATCGGGAATACGATACAGGTATTGCGCAGTTGCTGCGGCGGGTACTCATTGATTGGGCGTGAGCGGCTTCCAAACATGAGAGGGATTATTTGGATCCAAGCCACGCCCCAACGGCGCCTTTGCCCGTTGCTGTGGGAATGGGGGCCGTTGTTGGATCGCTGAATTTGAGCAAAACTTGTTTGGCCTTTTCTTTGCCGCTGCTGTTCAGTTCTTTTATGGCTTCGCGCAAGGCTTTCATTCGAAAATCGTCCGGGCCGGGGGCGCGTTCGACGCGGTCGATGAAGGCCGCGAGATCGATCAGCTTGCTGCGCGCGTCCATGAAATAAAGATCCAGCACCTGCTCTCGTGTCATAAAATCTCTCGTTTGCGCCACTATAACGCCTTTTGGGGTTGTCACAACCGCTAAGGCGAAGCGGGTTTCGCGTTTTGGGTTTCGAGTTTCGAGTTTTGATTCATCCAATCCGCAATTTGTTCCGCTGATGCATCGGCTGCCGTGCTCAATACATTGTGGTCGGCGCACCAGATGATTTTATAGTCACGCAGGGCAGGGCAGTTCTTTTGCAGCGATCGCCGCACAAAAATCCAGGGCACAATCGGGTCGAGAAATCCTGAGAGTGCGAAAACGGGGGCTCTTACTAAGCGTGCCACGTCGCGAAAATCGCTTTGGGCAATCAGCCGCAGGCGATGCACCGCGGCCTGGCGGTCCAGTTCGGTTCGGCGCGCGATGAATTCGTGGATATTCGCCATCGTTTCGGGGGAATGGCGATAGCGGAAGCGGGCGATTTTCGCGTAACCGAACATGATGCGTGTGAGCAGAGACAGCGAGATGCCGCGTCCGCATTTTTCCGCAAAACGGACGCCTGCGCGCACCGGATGCTTCATGAATCCACCGGCGAGTATGATGCCTTCGATCTCGAATCGCCCGCGCGCTATTATCGGCCAGACGACTTGCGAGCCGAATGATTCGCCCAGCAGCCACCCGCGCGTGATTCCCTTTTCCGCGAGCGCACTTTCCACATTGGCAGCGTAGTCGTCCAGCGACCACGTGAGCGTTCGTGGATAAGTGATTTCCACAAACCGCACGCGATTGCCGAGGGCGCGGTGGAAACTGCCGACCAACGTCCAGTCCCCGTGCAGTCCGGGGAGATAAATCAGCGTCGACTGCGAAGCTTCACCGTAAACGTGCAACTGCAGTTGCTCCTCCATGATTACATTTCGCACGCCGGATTGGTTTTAGGAAGGCGCAACCGGTTGTTCCAATTTTTTCGTTTCCACATTTTGAACGTCGGGCGATCTGGTTTTCTTTTTCGGCAGGCAAAAAAGATGAAGGCCACGCCCGTCACGCAGACCGCAAATGGCGCAACGAATCGGTCCATCGGCAGCGAGCCGTGGCCTTTGAGGCGGAACTCTGCAAACAAAGTTTTGCCTTCGCCAGGGAAGGGCGCCGTTGCAAGCGTGCCTCCAGTGCTGCTAATGGCTTGTGAAATTCCAGAACTCGCCAGGCGGAAAATCGGCACTCGATATTCCGCAGCGCGGACCGGCGCGACCAAGGCGTGCAACTGATGCTGATGTTCACCCCAATCCGCCACATCCATTGTCGGCACAATGATCAATTGCGCACCTTGCTTCACCAATCCGTCCGTGACGCGCGTGTAGCTGAGGTCGTAGCAGACGCAAAAGCCGATTTTGCCCCACGGCGAATCCCAAACTTTTTGTTCGGGCGCAGGCAGGCCGTCCTTGAAAAATTGAATGGGAATGCTTTTTACCTGGCGAAAGATGACTTCGCCATCCGGGCTGACGACAAATGCGGAATCGTAGTAGTTGTTCTTCGGCGTGGGATCTTTGCCGCCGACCACGAGGTAGCGATGGCGCGTGCGGCACCAATCTTTGAGCGAGTTCGGTACTGGGCCGTCCAGGGTGTATTCACTCAGCACGAGCAGGTCGGCATTTGGATGTTTCGCGAGGGCGGAATCCAATGCGGGTGGAATATCGTGTTCGCTGGGAAATTCCATTTGCACGCCGGCGATGTGAAGTTGTGGTGCTGTGTCGAAGCCGGCCGGCGCGTGTGCAAACATGACGATCACGGAAATCGCGGCGACAATTGCAAAGGCTACGTACCGCCATTTCAGTGCGAGGAAAAGACCGGCACACAATGCCGCCAGAAAGCCAATTCCATAAATGCCGAAGAGATGAAAGGGAACTATTTGCGATCCGGAAAGCGCATAGCCCACATTCAACCACGAAAATTTCAGGTAATACAATTCGCTGCGGAAGTATTCGAGTCCCATCCAGAGGAACGGGATGAGCACGGCTGTCCAAATTGCTCCGAATCGTTCCAGTGCGGCGTGCGTCGTTCCCGTAAACGCGCCGATCCAAAATGCGAGGATAATCCAGAGCACGATGGCTCCCGGTCCGAATATGTTCCAGAAGCAGGTCAGTTGCGGTGCAATGCATAAGAGGCCTGCTGCCAGCCCTGCGTAGAAGGACTGCCGGCTCGTTTTCAGGCGCGCGAGTTGGACGAGGCAAGCGACATATCCGACGATTAGGAGATGGAACAGTTCTGAGTCGACTCGCAGATAGGCAGCGTGAAAACAGGCTGCCGCAGTCGCCATGAAAACCAACGCCAACGGCCATTCCAGTGGACGCGTGAGGCTCCTTTGAATACTCATGCCTGTTTTATTGTCGCGCGAAACTTGCGCAAATCGAGGAAAAACGACATCGAAAAAAAAGAACCACGTTTGAAGAAATTGATGTTCGCGCACACTTTGTCAGGGGAATGAAAGAAATTATTCCGCTGACACTCATTCCTCTGACCCTCCCGGCAGCTGACGCGGGCCGCGTCATTCGGAGAGCTGGTCTCTTCGAGTTGCCGGTCGGGAAACCACCGCTCCAGGGTGTGTACAAGTGCCCCGATATCGCGATCGCTGCCCCTTTGTTTTTGACAGAAATAAGGCCATCTGCGATGGTCGTTGGTCATCACCCAAAGTTATCACGTTCATAAACCGATGCGATTATGAAACGTTTTTTCCAGTTCATCGCTGCGGCGTTTTTTTTTATCCCTGGCTGGCCAGGCACTGCTTCGGCCCAGAGCACGGTCTTCACGTATCAAGGGCGGGTAACGGACAATGGCACGAATTTCAATGGCGGCGGGCAGTTCAAGTTTGCGCTGGTGACCGGCACTAATGCCAACTTCACGACCTTTTGGAGTAATGACGGCGCCAGCACTAATGGCAGCGAGCCCGCTGCCGCGGTGCCTGTGAATGTGAGCAATGGTTTGTTCACGGTGGTGTTGGGGGATGCGACGCAGTCGAATATGACCGCGATTGACGCATCGTTGTTCAATCAGCCGAATCTCCGGTTGCGGATTTGGTTCAATGACGGCGTCAGCGGTTCCCTGGCATTGGATCCGCCGCAGAATCTGACTCCGGCGCCGTATGCGGTGTTTGCGAATGTGGCGAGCAATTTGGTCAGTGGTTTTACCGTGCAGCCCGGCGAGTTGGGTACGGTGAATGTGATCGGCGGTTCATCGGCCAATTTTGTTTCCAACGGTGTGATAGGCGCGACGATCAGTGGCGGTGGCTTCACAGGCGGCAGCAATGCTGTGTATGGCGTTTTCGGAACGGTGGGCGGCGGTAACGGCAATTCCGCCATGGACGAAGTTGCGACCGTGAGTGGTGGACAAGGCAATTCTGCCGGTGCATGGGCAACAGTAGGCGGCGGTTACGAGAACGTGGCAAGCGGCGAGCTTTCGACGATTTCCGGTGGCAGGGAAAATCACGCCACCAATGAATACGCCACTGTGGCGGCCGGATACGGAAACGTAGCCGGAGGTGTTGGTAGTTTTGCGGCTGGTGCGGAGGCGAATGCGCTGCACGACGGTTCGTTTGTCTGGGCGGACGCGACGTTCGAGCCTTTTGCCTCCACTGCAGTCAACCAGTTCTCCGTGCGGGCCCGGGGTGGCGTGCGCTTCTTCGACGGCGGCGTAGGAGTGGCGATTGGTCCGGTGGGACAATATTTTGCGGCGGGCGGCGCGGAAAAGCTCCGCATCATTCGGGGCGTGGTGGATGCATCCGGGAACCTGCTCCACGGAACCAATTTCTCGGTGGTCCACACAGGCACCGGCGCCTATACCGTAACTTTTAGCCCTGCTTTTTCGGATTTCCCGGCCGTCACGGTTTCAGCGCAATCGGGTCTTGCGCGCATGGCCACCACGACGAACGTCGGCAATACGAATGCGGAGGTTCGGATTTTTGATGGAACCCCCACCGGGAACGGGGCGGCGGTGGATGCGCAATTTGCCTTTATCGCAGCCGGTCCGCAGTAAAGCGGCGAAACGCTTCGGGAAAGTTCGCGGTCTCCGGCATTCGGAATTGTAAAGCGGCCTGTCCACCAGTAAGTTGGTAGAGACGCGATGGCTTCGGCTCAACAAATCTCGGCGCTCGCGGCGGTGAACTGCGAAGTTGCCTTCGACAATCTCACCCGGCAGCTCTATGCGACCGACGCGTCCATTTACCAGGTTGAGCCCATGGCGGTGGCTTTTCCGCGCAGCCCCAAGCAGACCTGCGCCATCATCCAGGCCGCGAGCCAGGCGAGCATTCCCATCATTCCGCGCGGGGCGGGCACCGGCCTGGCGGGCGGAGCCATTGGCGAGGGGTTGGTCGTTGATTTCTCGCGTTACAACAAACAAATCTCCGATATCGATTTGCAGAACCGCACGGTGCGCGTGGGTGCAGGGGTGGTGCTCGACCAGTTGAACCGGTTTTTGCAGCCTTATGGTTTTTGTTTCGGGCCGGACGTGGCGACGAGTTCGCGCGCGACGATTGGCGGGATGATTGCGAACAATTCGAGCGGCGCGCACGCAGTGGTTTACGGGACGACCGCGGACCACGTTTCGGGACTGGACGTCGTTCTCGCCGGCGGAAAATTTGCCAAGCTCTCCGCCGACCGCGAATCGCTTCCGCAGCAGCGCGATCTGGTGGAAGACCTGGTCCAGTTCAATTCGCTGTTGATTGAGGAAAAATTTCCCGCCGGGTTGGTCAAGCGTTGGCCGGGGTACGCGCTGGACCGCTGCCTGCGCGAGCCCGGCAATTTGATCAACATCCTCTGCGGCAGCGAAGGCACGCTGGCGGCCATCATCGGCGCGGAATTGAAGATTGTCCCCCTGCCGCAGGAGAAGGGGCTGGCTCTGCTGTTTTTCAAATCCATTACCGAGGCGATGCAGGCGACGGTCGAGTTGCTGGATCTCAAGCCGGCCGCCATCGAGCACATGGACCGCATTCTCCTGGACCAGACCAGGGGCAATCCAGCGTTCGAGGCGGCGCGTGATTTGATGGAGCTGGACCGGTTCCCGGCCGAGGCGGTCTTGGCGGTGGAATTTTTTGATGGGGCGCACGATCGGCTGCTCGATTTGAGCCGGCGGAAGATTGGTTACCGGAAAAAAATATTGCAGACGCAATCCGGTGCGGACCTTGTTTGGGCATTGCGCAAGTCGGGCCTTTCGCTCCTGACGAGCCGCAAGGGCGGGGCGAAGCCGATCACGGGGATCGAAGATACCGCGGTGCGGCCGGATCAATTGCCGGCTTACGTGCAGGGGCTTCAATCGATCATGGGCAAGCTGGGGCTGGAGGCGTCCTTCTACGGCCACGCGGCGGCTGGCCTGCTGCATGTGCGGCCGGTGCTTGATTTGCATTCGCGGGAGGATGTGAAAAAATTCCGTCATGTCGCCGCGGAAGTTTCCGCGCTGGTGCAGCAATTTCGGGGTTCACTCGCGGCGGAACACGGCGTGGGCATTGCCCGCACCCAATTCATGACGGATTATCTCGGCGTGGAATTGCTGAGCCTCATGTCCCAGGTGAAATCGTCGTTTGATCCGCACAATCTTTTCAATCCCGGAAAAATCATTCCCGACGGGCGTTTTGAGATTGATGCCGATTTGCGCGCGCGGGCGGAATTGCCGCTTCCCTTCGAGCCGGTGCTGGCATTTGGCGCGAGGGATGAATCGTTTTCGGCGAATTTGGAGCAGTGCAACGGCTGCGGCGTGTGTCTCAAGCAAACGCCCAGCATGTGCCCGACGTATATCGCGACCGGCGAGGAAATCATGTCCACACGCGGGCGCGCGAATGCGATCCGCGCGGTGCTCGAAATGCGCGGCCTGGAAAACGGCGATCCACTGAAATCGACCGAACTCGAGGCCGCCCTGAGCAATTGTCTCTCGTGTCGCGCGTGCACCACCGAATGTCCCTCAAACGTGAACATGGCGCTGCTCAAGGCCGAATTGCTGCATGGCCGCATCAAGCGCCACGGGATGAGCTGGGCTGAGCGCGCATTCAGTTCCGCGGACCGCATTGGCAAATGGGGATGCATGGTTGCGCCCGTTGCCAATCATTTTTTGGGCTCATTCCCCGTGCGCTTTATTGCCTCGCGAATTCTTGGCATCACGTCGCGACGCAAGCTGCCGCAGTTCGCCTGGCAGCGGTTTGACCGCTGGTTTGCAAAACGGAAGAACGGCCAGACGCCCTCGCGCGGCCGTGTGGTGTTGTGGGATGACACGTTTGTGCGTTATTACGATCCGAAAATCGGCGCATCGGCTGTTGCGGTGCTGGAAGCGGCTGGCTTCCAGGTGGAACTGGCGCACGGAAGAAAATGCTGCGGGCGGCCTGCTTTCAGCATCGGGAATCTTGACGAAGCCGCGCGCCTCGGCACGCACAATCTCGCGCTGCTGAGCCAGGATGTCGATGCCGCGCCGATCATCTTCCTCGAGCCATCGTGCTTCTCGATGTTCGTGGAGGATTATCGCGAGTTGAAGCTGCCGAACGCGGATGAAATCGCCCGGCGCTGTTTTCTTTTCCAGGAATTTGTCGACGCCCTGCTGGAACACGAGCCGACGGCGCTGAAATTCAATTCGCGGGCGGAAAAAATCATCGTTCATGTGCATTGCCACGCGAAATCCATGGGCCGCGGTGAAGCGATGTATCGTCTCGCGCAACGCCTGCCGGATCGCACGGTGGAATTGCTCGATACCGGCTGCTGCGGAATGGCGGGCGGTTTTGGGATGCTGGAATCGAAATATGATTTGTCGATGAAAGTGGCCGAGCCGATGGCACGGGCCGTGAAGCATCAGCCGTTCGGAACGATATTCGTGACCTCCGGCGCGAGCTGCCGCACGCAGATTTCCCACCTCGCTCCCGTCAAATCCCGCCATCTGGCGGAGGTTTTGTCGGATGCATTATTGTAATGCTCGCAGGGCGGACATCTGCCTGTCTTTAATTTTTTCGGGATAATGGCTCGCGCCTAGTTGGATATTTTTTGGAAAAATCCCTTCGCCGTTTCGCACGTCGCCGCGCTCAGGTTATCGAGCGAACATTTTTTGACCTGCGCGACGACTTCGGAAATTTCCTTCACATAGGCGGGTTCGCAGCGTTTTCCGCGATACGGCACCGGCGCGAGATACGGGCAGTCCGTTTCCAGCATCAGCTTGTCGAGCGGGGTAGCGGCGATGGTTTCGCGGACGTTTTCGCCGTTCTTGAAAGTCGCAATGCCCGTGAAACTGACGAGGGAATTCATGGCGACGATGCGCTTCATCACGGTGGCATCGTTGGCGAAGCAGTGGAACACGCCGCGCACGCGGTCGGCGAAAGGCTGCAATTGCGCCAGTGTGTCTTCCAGGGCGTCGCGCTGGTGAATCACGCAATTTAACTTCAGCTCCGCGGCAATTTCCAAATGCTGGCGGAAAAGCGATGCTTGTTTCCGTTTGTAGGTTTCATCGTCCGCCGTGCCGCCGTTGTTCTGGCTGGGCAGCCGATGATAATCGAGGCCGGTCTCGCCGAGCGCGACGACTTTGGGATGACGGCCCAGTTCGCGCAGTGCGTCGCGAATATCGTCCGGCGCGCGCAGGACATCCGAAGGATGCCATCCGGCGACGGCGTAAATGCACGGGGATTTTTCGGCCAATTGAATCGCGCGCCGGCTGCTTTCCAGGTCCGTGCCGATGGAAATCATTTTGGTGATTCCGGCGGCATTGGCGCGGGCGATGACTTCGTTGAAATCAGGCGCGAAATCCGGGTAGTCCAGGTGCGCGTGGGTATCGTAAAAAACGGCCATGATTTTGAATCAGGGGTTTGTCCCGCCGGAACGCGCGGATACGGCTTCTTTCTGGTCCTGGCGGCTGACGAGGTCCTGAAGTTTTCTTTCCACCGTGGGTTTGCCGGGATAAGCCGGGTCTTCATCGAGCAACGCTCTCAAGTCGGCGGCGGCTTCCCGGGTTTGGTTGAGTTCGGCCAGCTTGTTGGCGAGGGCGAGGCGGATGTTGAGGCGTTGGAGCGGCGAAGGATTGAGCTTGAGCGCGTTCGCGTAGGATTCCACCGCGGAGGCGGGCATGCCTTCGGCGCTGTACAAATCCCCCAATTTTTCCGTGAGCACCGAGCTTTCCTTTGTCACGGGAAGCGATTGCAGTTCGGCGCATACTTGAAGAGGTCGTTTGCCGGAGAGGAGGCTGAGATTCACGGCGCGCAAGTAGGACCATTCAATGGATTTGCTGTGGGTCCGTTGTTGCTCCTGGAGCAGCGCTGCGAGCGATTTTCCAAAAGGGCGATAGAGCGGATCACCAACGACGGTGATTTGCCACGAGAGCGTTTGCTGCGAAGCGTATGCTGCCTCGCCGAAAGTGAATCCCAGTGCGATCCACCGCGCACAAAACACCGATACCTCCGGAGTTCCGCTCAGAAACGGTTCATCGACACAGCCCATGGTGGCCGTGGCTCCTTCTGCGAGCAACGGTCCGACCCAATGTTGAGTCGTGCTCCGCAGCGTGGCGGCGCTGAACGAATGCAGATGATAGGCAAATGCGCCGGGCATGAATTCAACATCGTTTTGCGCAAACGGGCCCGAAGCGTTTTCATCATACCAGCCGCAATAAATTGCCGTCTGGCTCATGGGAAAATCCGCATGGAACGTGCTTTCGTTCGTGTCGACCTTGGTTTCAAAGCCGCCGAAATACTGGCAGATTTTTGCCGAGGCGAGAATCCACTCGTCACCTCGATACAGCGGTGAATTCGTGGGCAGACCGCGCCAGTCGAAATACGCCCGCCCGCACAATCCGTTCGTCTCGGCTTCCATGGCCTTGTCCACCAACCCGCGCGCGATGCTCGCGCTCGGCCCGTCCAGGCGGGTGACCATGAGTATGCCGTTGGTGGGATGAAGCGACGCGGCGTTGGTCGCGGTATAGGCGGGATTCAATTGCAGTCCGGTGACTGGCAAATGCTCCTCGACCCATGGCAGCGTGGCGAGTTCGCTGTCGACGGCGGCGCCGTTGCGGCGCAATTCGGGCCGCATATCCGGCACTTCCTCCTTGAGGTTTGGGTCTTCCAGGATGCGTAGCGGCACGCCATAGCAAAGCACGGCGTAACGGATCTTCGACTGTTTGACGTGCCAGACCACTTTGCCCGGCCGGCCGTTGGTGGCGGGAAAAATGTCCGAGCCGATGTGCCAGAGTTTTTTGGATTCGAGTTTGTCCGCCAGCGGTTTTTGGAGTTCGTCGCGGAATTCCTCACGCGAGATGTCTTCGTTCGTGGTCAGCTTGAAGCCAAAAACCTGGCTGGCCGGCACCTTCCGCATTTGGGCGTAATGTTCGGCCACATCCTTGGATTCCGGCATGCGGCTGTTGTAAATCACCACTACTTCATCGCCCGGATTGCCGGCGCGAAGGGCGCCCGCAGCAGCCAAAAATATTGCTATGGTCAAAAAATTTCGCATGAATTCGCCTGATGACAGTAGCCCGAAGCAGCCCGACTCACAAGTTTTTGCCCGTGCAGTCCACTTTTAAACCGTCGTAAGCCAGCATCACGCCTGGGGGCAGTTCAGCTTGCGAGACGTCGTGGTCGTAGTCATGTGTCAAATGTGTGAAATAAGTCCGGCGGGCCCCGATGCGCCGCGCGGCGGTGAGCGCTTCATCCAGGCTCATGTGCGTTGGATGCGGCAGTTTGCGCAACGCGTCGAGCACCACGACTTCCACGCCGCGGACTTTTTCGACCACGTCCATCGGCACTTCTTTGCAATCGCTCAGGTAGGCGAGACATTTCTTTCCATTTTGGACAAAGAGATAGCCGTTCGTGTTCATCGAGCCGTGAGGCAGCGTCAACGGAATGATTTCCAAATCTCCCAGTGTGAACGGACCATCCACGATGTGCGGTTCGGGAATGAAATAACCCTTCGGCCACGGGCCGTTGTGAAAGGCGTAAATGAAAACGCGCTTGAGGACTTCCATGGTGGCGGCATTGGCGTAGATGGGCAGGGCATTGCCGCCGCGCAAATCGCAAAAGCGCCGGCAATCGTCCAGGCCCATGACGTGGTCGGCGTGCGAATGCGTAAAAATCACCGCGTCGAGCCAGTTCAATTTCTCGCGCAGGCATTGCAGGCGGAATTCGGGCGTGGTGTCCACGATGAATTTGGTTTTTTCCGTGGCGACGTAGATGGAGGGACGGGTGCGCCAGTTTTTGGGGTTCGCCAAAAACTCCGGCGGATAGTCCTTGCCGATGAGCGGCACGCCCTGCGAGGTGCCGGAGCCTAAAAAAATGAATTCAAACGCCATGTGATTTGAAATTAACAGAATCGCCGGCGCGAATTCCACGAATTTTCACGAATTTTCGGAAATCCGTCTGGATTTGGGATGGTTCGCGCCCTGGCGCCCAATTGTTTTTGGCATCCGCGTGCATCTGTGATTATCTGTGGCGGCCGAAATGCTGACGACGCTGCGCATCAAAAACCTCGCCCTTGTGGCCGACCTCGCGCTGGAACTCCAGCCGGGCTGCAACGTCATCACCGGTGAAACCGGCGCGGGCAAATCCATCATCATCGGCGCGCTGAATCTCGTCCTTGGCGAACGCGCCGATCGCACGCTCATCCGCAGCGGCAGCGACAGTTGCTCGGTTGAGGCGGCGATGGATATTTCGACTCTGGGCGAATCGCGGCGGCTGTTGAACGCTTTTCTCGAAGAAAACGGTCTCGAGCCCTGTGAAGACAATCAACTCGTGCTCAAACGCGTCTTCACAAGCGCGGGCGCGAACCGGCAATTCGTGAACGGCTCGCCCACCACGCTCGCCGCACTCGCCGCCATCGGCGAATGGCTCGTGGACATGCACGGCCCGCACGAGCATCAATCGCTTCTGCATGCCGCGAAGCAACTCGCCATCCTCGATGCCTTTGGCGGTTTGCAAACGGAGCGCGATGTCTTTGGCGAATTGGTTCGCCGCCGTTCCGTGCTGGAAACCGAGAAAGCCGGGTTGATCGTGGATGAAAAAACCTACGCGCAGCAACTGGACTTGCTTCGTTTTCAGGTGAACGAAATCAGCGCCGCGCGCCTGCAGCCTGGTGAGGACGAGCAAATCGAACAGGAGCATTCCCGCGCGAGCAACGCGGCGAAATTGCTGCAACTCAGCCAGGCCGCGCTCGATTTGCTGGCCGAAAATGAAAATTCGTTGCTCACCCAGGCCGGCGTCGTGGGCCGCACTTTGCAGGAATTGCAGCGCATCGACCCCGGCGCGGCGGAGATTGCGTCGCAGCACGAGCAGGCCGTGAGCGCGTTGCGCGATTTGCAGGCCGCCCTCTCGCATTACGTCGATAAAGTGGACGTGAATCCCGAGCGCCTGCAGGAACTGGAAGAGCG
>Ga0335085_10001557_pt1 | contig 47457 bp, 51 predicted proteins | sample Lox_Sample_45_FD_206712 | JGI IMG/M metagenome (GOLD analysis project Ga0335085, IMG submission 206712) | Soil microbial communities from Loxahatchee National Wildlife Refuge, Florida, United States - Lox_Sample_4.5 | ecosystem: Environmental > Terrestrial > Soil > Wetlands | place: USA...
TCCTGGTTGTCGCATCCGATGACGGCTTTGCCGTCCCGGTGATGGTTATCGCCGATGATCCAGCCTGATCAAACCCACACTTCGTCAACGGGCTGTTAAGCGCGCGATTTGCAGGACGTTCAACGAAGAACGTAATTGCTGTCGCTGTGATCAGGACTAGAGCGATTGCCACGATCGCGCTCACTGACGCACTCAGCCCCAAGCTGTCGCCGAGCACGATCAATCGACGGCCCATGGTGTCGTGTACTAGATAGAGCGAATACGAAATACCTCCGAGAAATACGAGTGGTCTTGATTTAAACCATTTGCCATAACCAGCAACGCACGTCGAAAAGACAATAAATATCCCCGTCATGCAAACGGTCACGCCAATAAGGTGAGTGTCGATAATGCTGTCCAGATAACAGCACACTAAGAGAACAACTCGTGATGGTGTAACTCCTTCTGACCAGGTCTTATAATAGAGAATGCCTGCAAAAAAGAGGCTGGCATATGGCAGACATAGTGCGGCACTCAACCGCCAAGGCAGATATCCCCCTATGCCGGAAATTTTAAAAAGGGCGATCGATAAAGCTACCCAACCGATGCAAAATAATTCGATCCGGCGAATTAACCCATAACCAAAAACAATAGCGACCAATACATAAAACGACAACTCAAAGGTAAGCGACCAATACACTGGCTCAACTGCTGGTACACCAAGATAAGATTGGAGCATGGTCAAATTGACGAACACTTGGCCTAGCGTTACTATTTGATTCGGTAACGGATACGAAACCGCTATTGTCGTGGTCAGAAGCACAGACACCCAAAAAGCCGGATAAAGCCGCGCAAACCGCGACACCGCGAAGTCCAATACCGACCGAGAACCTTGAAGCGTCATGAATATGACAAATCCACTTATAATAAAGAAAAGATGAACCGCGAATAGGCCTCGGAAGTTGATCTGGTAATGAGTGGCGTCTCCGATAAGATGATACAGCACAACCCATAGTGCGGCGATCCCGCGCAGGCCATCTAGTTCGAGAAAACGCTTTTCTTTAACTGAAGGCATTCGCTTATGATATTCGGCATGCAGCGTTCAATATTTAACAGGTGGTCGCAAAAAATGCAACCGCAGACCTCCTCATTCTCTTCAATGGGTCCGGCGGTGGCGATGACACGACAGCGTTTCCGTCGCCGAGAGCGGCTCCGCAACTGACGCAGTTTCTTTTCCGCAGGAGCACCGCGGGAGCGGATTAGGAGCCGAAGACGAGGTCCGACCTTACCCAGCCGGCGTCATCGCCGCTCTTATAAAAGCCTAGGTGCAGCCAGTCGCCGGTCTTTCCGAGTATCTTGTAGATTTCGCCCTCTTCGGCTTCGCCGGTGACTTGGTGGTCGAGCCCTGGGCCGTTTCGCAGATTTGCCTTGTCAACCAGGATCACAGCAGTGTCGACATCCGAGACCAAGGGCTTGTAGACCCAACCGGTCTCGCTCTGCCAGTCTTTGACGTAAACCCAGTCCCCTTGCTGCTTTTCGATCTCGATTGGATAGCCGAGCGGCGCCTTGAAGGTCACTTTGCTCTGTAGACTAGGCTTTGAATGAATATTTACGTCGTCTTTACCGATGCTGTCGGCGCTCGCACCGGCAACGAGACAAATCACGCCAGCGGCGGTGGCGGCCCCCAGCAGGCCTTTTTTGGCGGCACTCCCCATTATTGTCCTCGACTGTTCAAGCATTTCTGCCGTTTCCGCGTCGACCGCACGGAATTCAGACCTCCGTTGCGCGGTGAGTTTAAGCGTCACGGCACAGAGCGGGTTAGTGCGGTGATGCACGGAATCCGCCACGGTGGTCAAGATGCATCCGCCGCCAATTCGCGGAGCTCCCGAAGACGCGCCGTTGCGGGACCGTTGCGGCCGACAGCGGACTGGCAGTATCACCAACTACGGCGAGGGCCTTGCGCCATCGACACCTACTCCTAGACCTGCTGGAACCGCGCCCGAGCGCCGCGTTCGATGGCGGCGGCAATCAGCCGGTCGATCTCGAACCGCTCACGCATCAAGTCGAGTATTTGCAGCTCTTCTTGCGTTGCTGCGCCGTCCGACGCGACGAGATCGCAGGCAATCGCATAGGCGGTCTCGCGCAGGCGCTGCGGCAGCGCCCCCTTGATCGCATCGAGCGCTTCATCGAGTCCGTTCTCGCGACCCAAAAGCTCAGCGCAGGCGTCGAGGTGCACCCCAAGCTTGCCGCGGTCAAAGTTCCGAAACACCGGGAGATGCCCGATAATATCGCCGATAATGTCGCGTTCGGCTGCCGGGAGGCGGCTCTCGGCACCGGTGACGAGGACCATCGTGTAGATCAGCGCGCCGTGAGGGTCGAGCATGGCTGGTCCTTTTGGTGAAGCCTGCGGACAGATGATGACCTAAACGGCGATGGTCAAGCCAAAGTGCCGTTAACCGTCGTCGAGAAAGCTCGCGGTGACCTCGATTGCAGCCGACAGCGGCAAGCGCTCAACCCGGCCGCCCTCGGGAAACGCCGACAGCAGCCGCGACGGCAATTGCCGGTCGAGCACGACAAATACGCCGCGGTCGTCGGCGCGCCGAATCAGACGTCCGTAAGCCTGGCGCAGCCTGAGGCGGGCAACGTGGTCCTCGTAGCTTGCGCCGCCGAAGACCGGCTTGCGCGCGCGGTGAAGTATGTCGGGGCGCGGCCACGGCACCCGGTCGAAGACGATGAGCCGCAGCGAGCGGCCCGGCACATCGACGCCGTCCCGCACCGCATCGGTGCCGAGCAGGCAGGAGTTTTCCTCGGCGCGGAAAATGTCGACCAAGGTTGCAGGCGACATCGCATCGACATGCTGCGCCAACAGCATGATGCCGCGCGCCTCCAGCACCGGCGCGATCCGCTCGTGGACGAGCCGCAGCCGGCTGATCGCGGTGAAAAGGCCGAGCGCGCCGCCTTGCGAGGCTTGCATCAGCGCCGCGAAGCCGGCGGCGATCTGGCCCATATCGTCGCGTGGAATGTCGTTGACGATAAGGATGCGGGTTTGCGCCGCGTAGTCGAACGGAGAGGCGATGCGTGCCGCGCGCGGGGTTGCCGGCAGGTGGCGCAGCCCGCTTGCCGCTTCGGCGAGGCTCCAAGCCAGCGCCGGGTCGGCTTCCCCGTCGGTCAGTGTCGCCGAGGTCACGACAATGCCGTGCGCCGGCTGCGCCACATGGCGAGCGAAGGGGATGCCCGGATCGACCCAGTTCCGGTTGAGCGCAACATCGGTCTCGTTGCCCTCGAAGCGGTCGAGTGCCAGCCATTCGACGCTGTCGGCACTCGCCGGCTCGCCGAGTTCGCGCAGCAGCGTGCTCCAGGCGCCGAGTTGGATGCCAGCGCGTCGCTCGATGCCGCGGATCGCCGCGTCGAGCCGTTGGCGCGTGGTCGGGTCGGGCTGGTTCCCGGAGTCTTCGAGTTGTTTTCGCAACAGAGCGGCAAGCCGCATCATCGCACCAGCGAGCCGGTCGAGCCCCTCGGCGAGACGCGTTCCGGCCTCGACCAGCCCGGCGACCGCCGGCCGCGCCTCCGCTTCAAGACCGTAGCCTCCTTCGGGCCCGGTCGAACGCGCCAACACCTGCTGTCGAACCAGCGCAAGAAAGGTCTCGAACCCCGGGAGGGGAGTGGTGTCGACGAGACGCTGGTGCCAGCCATCGGCCGGCAGGATCCGCGCGGCCACTAGCGCCTCGACCAGCAGCTTGTGTCCGTCCTCGTCGGCTTCGAGCAGGTCGCCGATACGGCGCTGCAGCCCGCGCGCCCGCGAACGCGTCGCCTCGGCGCCCAGAATCCAGCGCCGCAGCTCGCGTCCCTCGCGCCCCGATAGCCGTACCGAGAACGCCGAGTCGGCGGCTTCCAGCAGATGATGGCCTTCGTCGAACACATAGCGGCTCGGCACGGTGCTGTCGTCGAGCCCGCCAAGCGCCGCCTGCGCCATCACCAGGGCATGATTAGCGACGACCAGTCGGGCATGTCGGGCGGCGCGCACATTTTTCTCGACAAAGCATTTGCGGAAATGCTGGCAGGCGGAATGTACGCATTCGCCGCGCCGGTCGGCGAGTGCGGCGACCCGGTAGCCGCCGATCAACTCGGCAAGCCAGCCCGGGAAATCGCCCGCGACGAGATCGCCGGCCTCGGTGGCGAGTACCCAGCGCGCGATCAACGCCAGCGGTGCCGAGGGCTGTGCGCGCGACATCGTCGCCCGCACCGCATCCTCGTAGTTCAGCAGACAGAGAAAATTCTCGCGGCCTTTGCGGATGACGATGCGCCGCCGCTTCTGCACAGGATCAGGGTAGAGACGGTCGAGTTCGACGGCGATCTGGGTTTGGAGATTGCGGGTATAGGTGGAAATCCACACCGTGCCCTGATTCTTCTCCGCCCAAACGCTGGCCGGCGCGATGTATCCCAGCGTTTTGCCGACACCGGTGCCGGCTTCGGCGAGCACCGCGTGCGGCTGATCGGAATGCTCGCGCGGCAGAAAGGCGTCGGCGACGGCTGCGGCGTAGTCGGCCTGCTGAGGCCGCGCCTCGGCCCCTTCGCCGAGCAGCGTCGCGAGTCGGCGTCGTGCCTCGTCGGCGCCAACCGGGTCATTGCCGGGCGGCGGGGGCGGGGCACGCTCTTGCCACTCGTCGAGTGCCTGCCAGACGCGCAAGCCGACCGCGCGTCGCTGATTTGATTGCGGGAGCGCCGCCAGCACCGCGGAGCCCCAGGGCCAGCCGGCGCGGTCGGCGGTTTCGGCGATGGCGCGGGCGTTGGGGTCGGTCTCCTGCCCCAGTTCCTGCAACAGCGCGCGAGCCGCCGTCGCCAGCGTAACGCAGGCCTTGGCGGCACTGTCGGGTGATGCGAGGCCCAACGCCGCGGCGAGGCCGCGCGGCGTCGGCACGCAGAACAGCGCCGGCCGAACAAATGCGAACAACTCCAGAAGATCGAGCGCCGCGAACCCGGCGATATCGAGCCGCCGCGCGGTAGCGCGGGCGTGGCATACCATGACCGTCTCGCGCGACAGCCGCGCCTTGGCCTCGTCGGGCGACAGCGCCTCGATCTCGCCATCGGGAGACAGCCACACCACCTCGCGAAACCCGGCGACCAGTGCCGGTGCGCTCGGTACTAGCACCCGCGCCGGCGTGGCGTCGACAGCGGTGCTGGGATAGCCTGCGCGCATGACGCAGATGATCTACCATATGTGCCGCGCCGAGGAATGGGCGGAGGCGGTCGCGACCGGAGCCTACCTTGGCTCGCCGCAGGACCAGGCCGACGGCTTCATCCATTTCTCCACTAAGGATCAGATCGTCGAAAGCGCGCAAAAGCATCGCGCCAGGCAAAATGGGTTGCTGCTCGTCGCGGTCGATGCGGCCCAACTTGGCGACCGCCTCAAATGGGAATCCGCGCGCAACGGCGACCTGTTCCCCCACCTTTACGGCCCGCTCGATCCGGCCGAATCGACGAGGATCGAACCGTTGCCGCTCGGGCCGGACGGGCTGCATGTATTTCCGTCGCTTACCTGAACCCGCCCGACGCCTGCGTGACCGTGTGAAGGATCGCCGCGTAATGGCACGACGCGGCGGCGGCAACCATGGAATGCCAGATCGTGTTGCGATAACGCAGCGTCCGGCGCCGGCGAATGACGGCTCCTGAGACGTAAATCGCCAAGCCCAGAAGGATCAGTGTCAGCGCGACTGGATCAGCCGCGTGCAGCACCGTAACGAGCCCAACGAGTACGGTGCCGCCGGCGAGCAGATAACCGACTGCAGAAAAGCCGGGCAATGACAGTGGGCGGCTCAGCTTGTAGATCGCGCCGCCCAACGCCCCCGCCCAGATCAGCACCGTGATCGCAAAGTCCCACCAACCGTTCAGCAGCACCGTGGTGAACGGCATTTGAGTACCGGCGATGAGCAAAAAGATTGCCGCATGGTCGAACTGCCGCAGCCGCCGTCGTTCGATACGCAGCCGGATGTGATAAAGCGCCGCGGAACAGGCAAACACGAGCACGAGTGTCATCGAATAGACGACGCAGGCGAACAGCGCTGCGCGCACGCCGGTCTGCCCCGCGTTTTCCAGCAGGAAAGGTATCCCGAGGATGCAGAGGATCAGCGCGACGAGATGAACCCACCGGTCAGCGTTGAGGTCCTCCGGCCGGAAGTAGCCGCGAAACGGTGCTGCGGCGCTCGGCGATGCGGCTGGCGATGCAGCCGCTACCGGATCACTCCGCCGCGTTGCGTCTTGGCTGGTCACGGAAGGCGGTGCGCAGCGCATCCCATTCATCAGCGCCGGAAATCTGGAATGCCTCGCGCACGGTCAGCTCTTTGAGCAGCGGTGGGTGGCGGTGAGACGAGCGGAGGTCCGCGAGTGCCTGTTCGCAAATGCCGATGACGCTCTTCAGCAGCAAGCCCGGCACGATCGCCAGCTTGTAGCCCATTCGCTCGGCGTCGCGCAGGTCGATCTCCGGCGTCTTGCCGTGGCGCACGACGTTCAGCAGGCACGGGCCTTTGACCAGTCGGGGCACGGCCGCGATTTCTTCCAGCGTCTGCGGTGCTTCGAGAAAGACCATGTCGGCGCCGGCGGCGAGCGCCGCGTTGCCGCGCGCCACCGCCTCGTCAAACCCGGCGACGGCGCGCGAGTCGGTGCGGGCGATGATCGTGAAATCGGCGGTGCGGCGGGCCGCGGCGGCGGCGCTGATCTTGGCCAGCCAGTCTTCGCGCGGGACGATCTCCTTGTCGTCGAGATGGCCGCATTTCTTGGGGAAGCTCTGGTCCTCGATATGAATGCCGGCAACCCCGCGCCCTTCATATTCGCGCACGGTGCGGGTCACGTTGAGCTCGTTGCCGTAGCCGGTGTCGGCATCCGCGATCACCGGCACGTCGACCGCGGCGGCGATGCGGCCGGCGTTGTCGACCATCTCGGTCATTGTCACGAGTCCGAAATCCGGGTAGCCGAGCGTCGCGGCGGTACCGGCGCCGGTCATGTAGACGCAGTCGAACCCGGCGCGGGCGATCATCCGTGCGGTAATGCAATCATAGGCGCCCGGTGCGACGATCATTCCGTCGCGTTGCATGAGTTCGCGAAAACGCGCCGCCTGGGTCATGATTTCCTCCCATCAACACTTCTTGAAGAGGCTAGGGCCAAGCTCGATCTCTCGTCCAGCTTCTCACGGGAAGGTCATGACGAACCTGCTATTGCGATTGCGTCTGCACCACGCAGCAAAACGCTATGCGCGGCGGCTCGGCCCAGCGCTGACCAGAGCCTACGGCCTCTCGGAAAGATACACTCCGGCACAAATCCGAGCAGCAGTTTCCAAACAGGGCTTGAACCCCGAGTACATCGCGCTTGGTTACGCAGCCTTCCTTCCAGAAGATGTGTTCGCTTCGCTTGCTTCCGAGATGCCGGTTTTTCTTCCCTACGATGGGGTACGCGAACTTCTCGCCCGCTTCCAGTCAGCTGGCCGGTTCAGGGGTTCGGATCATTATGAGTCGGGACTTGGCATGACCGGTGGGCTGGACGGCAGCTCCCTGTAAAATTGCGCGTACGCGCTATGCGATCGGCGCTACGATCCGGCAGAGCTGCACAGGGAGCTTCGGCATGACGCCAGATTCCGCCCGCAATATCGATTTCGTCGCTAATCACGAGCTCGACGGCCATGGCGACTGCGTGCAGATCATGGTCCATAAAGGCCATGCCTATATCGGGCATATGTTCAGTGACGGGTTCACCGTCGTCGATGTGCGTGACCCCAGACACCCGCAGACCAAGGGCTTTTTCGCGGCTCCGCCCAATACTCGCGCCTTTCACCTCCAGACGCATGGCGACCTGCTGTTGACCGTCAACGCGCCGAACATCTGGGTGATGCAGGGCTATTCCGATCCCAACGACTATTTCAAGGCGTCGATCACCGACACGTTCACCAAGCGCGAGAAGACCTTCACCGCCGGGATGCGCGTCTTTGATATCTCAAAGCCGGCTGAGCCGCGCGAGATCGGCTTTATGCCGATCGACGGGCTGGGGCTGCACCGCATGTGGTATGTCGGCGGGCGCTATGCCTATGGCTCGTGCCATTGGCAGGGCTTTACCGACCACGTGCTGGCGATCATCGACATGCAAGACCCGACCAAGCCTGCGGTGGTCGGCCGGTTCTGGCTGCCCGGTATGAACACCGCTGCCGGCGAGACGCCGAGCTGGAAGGGGAGGCGCTATGCGCTCCACCATGCGATCGTTCACAAGAACCTGGCCTATGCGGCCTGGCGCGACGGCGGGATGACCATCCTCGACGTCGCCGACCCGACCGCGCCAAAGCTGCTGGCGCACCGTAATCTGTCGCCGCCGTTCGGTGGCGGCACGCACACGCCGCTGCCGCTGCCCGGCCGCAATCTGGCGGTATATGCCGACGAGGGAACGATCGACGAGTGCGGCAATGGCATCCAGCGCTGTTGGGTGTTCGACGTGCGCGATCCGACCAACCCGGTCTCGATCTCGAGCTTCCCGACGCCCTCGGAGATCGATTATTGCAAGAAGGGCGCAAAATTCGGCCCGCACAACCTGCACGAAAATCGCCCCGGTTCATTGCAAAGCGAAGATCTGATCTTCGCGACCTACCAGAACGCCGGAGTTCGCGTATTCGACATCCGTGATGCCTTCGCGCCCAAGGAGGTCGCGCATTTCGTCCCGCCGGCGCCGGCCAACATGGTCGACCCGCGGCCCGGCCGCCCGCGCGTGATCCAATCCAACGACGTTTATGTCGCCCCTGACGGGCTGATGTATCTGACGGACGTCAACTCGGGTCTGACCATCCTCCAATACAAAGGCTGAGCCTTTGGCCCTGACTCTCGCCGACCTGAAACCGGGGCTGCGCCACAGCGAGATGCTGACGGTCAGCGAGGCGCTGTCGGTGCCGGCGCAGGCGCGGCATTTTGATCCCGCGACCGAGATGCCGCCGGTTTTCGCGACGGCGCAAATGATCGCCTTTGTCGAATGGACCTGTGTGCACGCGGTCGCGCCGTATCTCTTACCCGACCAGCGCACGGTCGGTACGCGGGTCGAGATGACCCACACCGCCGCGACGCCGATCGGCATGGCCGTGATTGCCGAGGTCGAACTGATTGAGATCAAGGACCGAACGCTGCGCTTCAAGGTCGCTTGCCGCGACGAAAAAGACCCGATCGGCGAGGGATTTCACGAGCGCGCGGTGATCGACAACGCCCGCTTCATGGTCCGGCTCGCGCGGAAACAGGGCAGCTAGCCCAGCAGCCCGAGGTCCCGCAGGCTGGTATGTCGGCCGCGGCCGATGATCAAGTGGTCGTGCACGGTGACGCCCAGCGGCTTCCCCGCATTCACGATGTCCTTGGTGATGGCGATGTCGGCTTTTGACGGCGTGGTGTCGCCGGAGGGGTGGTTGTGCACCAGGATCAGGGCCGAGGCGCCGAGCTCCAGCGCGCGCTTGACGACTTCGCGAGTATAGACCGGGGTGTGATCGATCGTGCCGCGCTGCTGCTGCTCATGGGCGATGATCGCGTTCTTGCGGTCGAGAAAGAGCAGGTGGAACTCCCGGCCTTATGACGGAGACTCAGGTTAATTGATCTGGCTCAATGATTCCGTGGAATTGCCGTGAAACTAACATTCTTCAGTAGCCGAATTAGCGGAGTGGCCCAGCGCTTGCTGCGCCTTGAAAATCATTAAAAGGGTTGCGGCCCTTAGGGATTTTGTAACAGGTTGAAACAAATCTTCACAAACTGCGACGCCGTAGCCGGTACGCTGGTTGTTGACAGGATGATACCCATTGAGGAACATCCCATGAAGAGTATCGCCTTTAGCGCGAAATCATCGGGAGTTCGGGGGGTATGGCGGCGGGGGGACAACAGCAAGTTTATCACCGCCTCGAAAACCCGATCTCCCAGTCACAACAGATCGCCGCACAGCAAGTTGCGACGGGAGAGCTTTGGGGGAGGCCTATTCGTGGCGGTGGACTTATCCCAAGCGTCAAGGCATATCCTGGGCCATTGCCCTCTGGTTCAAACGGGATTGAGTTCACGACGAACATTCCGGCCACTCATCTCACCCCTAGCACCCACTACTGGGTCCATGGTTTCGATCCGGGCATCACTCTGCGGCAGGTTGGCGGCGACACCTTCGCAATTATTCCCGTGCTCACCATATCAAAGGTGCCATGATGATTAGGCAGCTACCTCTTGAGGTACTGGACGACATCATGTTCGTACCTCGCATCGTTCTCGCAATGCCAATCGAGGCATTTGCCACTAAATTCGGCTTTGAATTGGGCAATGGTTGCGACGATCTGGATTATTTTCAAGGAATTGCTCTTTCCCTCAATGGAGGTGTGCCTTTTACGTTGACGCATCACCGTGGACACAAGGCCGGCGAAACGACATTGTCGTTACCGATCCAGTATGGAGACGCGGCGACGATCTCCGCTTTGTTCAAGCAGATCGCCAATGAATTGGATATTGATGCTAAGGCGGTGATGTGGTTGCAGGATTATGACGATCCGCCGCGCCTATACGCATAGTTAACCCGCCAATTCCCACCAATTGAACCGTCGCCGTCCTTCGTCGTTTCCCTGTACTGCGCGCACAACGCCACGCTCTTGATAATGGTACAGCAACGCTCGCGTCCGCCGATTGAATAGCGCAAGAGTGGCGACATCCGCCGTATTGATGCCTCGTTGGCGCATGACATGCAGTGCGATCTCCTTGGTTGTTACCGGCCCCTTTGCCTCACGCATCATATCGAGGATTAGGCGAACGAACTCGCCTCGAAACGAGACGCCATGAGGCGCGGTCGGCGCTTTCGGTTTGATAGCCTCGACGTTATAGGCTGGATCAAAAATGCGGATTGCGGCGTCGATGTTGTCGAGGTCGACGATCAACTGGCGGAGCGCAGCGCGCGCATCGACGATGCGAGCGGCAATCTCGGCTCGCTTCGTGATCAAGCCCGAAAGGGTGTGGCTGATGTTTCCCATCATGGCCGCACCCGCGAGCGATCCCAATGACCGCGCCAAATGTCGCTTTTGGGATGCAGTAGGGCCGCGGCAGTTACGAGCCGCCAGTTCGTGCCGTTCGGGTTGCGGCGATGATCCTCTCTCCACGCCGCCTCATTGACGTATTGGTAGAGAAACTTGCCGCTCAGCCGATGATGCTGGCCGAACTCGGCGCGACGGAGCCGGGAAAAGAAGCTCTCGGCCATGTTCGTGCACGCCCCGGTATCCATGTCCTTGAACTCTTTGGAGTGGTTCACGCGCAGCGCCGGGAAACTCGCATGTAGGCGATCCCATTGTCCGCTTTCGTCGGCATGTACCGTGGTACCGCTGGCGACATGCTGGCGAACTAGCGGGATAAGATCGCCTTCCCGCTGCACGACAAAGGGAAGCGTCCTGCCGCCGCGCTCGCGGATCACGGCAACGACTTGCCGATTGACGATATGCCGCCGATCCCGGCGATCGGCCTTTCGGTTCTCTTGCCGGAGCGAGCCGCCGAAGTACGCGCCATCAACCTCAATTTCGCCGGTCATCTCCGGTTGGTCGGGATGGTGAACTTGTGCGCCCATGCTTTCGCGGAGCTTGTGCGCCAGCACCCAGGCGCAGCGGTAAGAGACATCAAGATCACGACCAAGCTGCAAAGCGCTGACGCCTTTGACCGCGTTCACGAAGATCGCGATGGCCGCGAGGTAGTCGCGGATCGCCAGCTTGCGCGAATGAAAGATCGTGCCGCTGGTCACGCTGAATTGTTTGCCGCACGCCTTGCATTGCCAAGTGCGCCGAGAAGGGATCGGCCAAACAACGCAACCCCCGCAGCGTGGACAAACCGGCTCGCCATTGGTTTCGCTCCAACGGATTTCGCGGAACTTCGTGCAGGCGTCTTCGTCGGTCATCCGCAGGATCGCGGCGAGGCTTAATGAGCGTGCTGAGGCGCTAAGCAAGAAGTGCTGTGACATGGGGCCCAATCCCTTGTCGAAGATCGGGCCTTGCTCTCGTCGCATGGAAATCGAGCGCCAACTCGACTATATTCCACAGGACGATCACGACGTTGGGGCCCAATCCCGGTGTTGCGATCTAGGGGCCGGTTGTCGCGCCAACGACACCGGCCCCGCTGTTATTAGGAAATAATATAATTGATAGTGACGTAGCGTACAATACGTCATTGAAAAATATCTCATGCGCTCTATCTTATTGCTCAACGGCAAAGGGAGCGACATGGCGCGAGTCCCGATTACGGTCATGGGTTTCCGCTGCGAACGGTGCGGGCACGAATGGATACCGCGCGCAGGCGTTGAAGATGAACCGCGAGTTTGCCCGAAGTGTCATAGCGCCTGGTGGAATAAGCCGCGGAAGGCGACGATGACCTACGAGCACTTCCAAGCTCAAGTTGTCGAAGCCTTGCGCGCTGCCCACCGCCCGCTGACTTGGACGGAAGTTCGGACGGCGGCGAGCTTGCCGCAGTTATTCCCTAATAATCAGTGGGTTCATCGGCTCGAAAAGGATGTTGGGCTTAGGCGAACCCGTGACGCCGGTGGTATAATCCATTGGGAAATGGGAGCCGCCCAAGTAGATGATCCGTCCGCTCAAACTGCCAAGCCGGTCACCCCGCGCTCGCGCCGAAAGCAAAGCGCTGTGGAATGAGGCTCGATCGGTTGCGACCGCCGATTTTTTCACGATCGGGTATGAGGGACGATCTACTGAAATCCTACTCGAAGTGCTGCACGCCGCCGATGTTCGCCTCTTGCTGGACATAAGGTATTCGCCAGTGAGCATGTATCGGCCAGAACTCAGCAAAAGCAATTTTCGCAACCTGCTAGAGCGCGAGGGCTTTGAGTATCTGCATATTCCGCAATGGGGAGTGCCACGTGCGATTCGCGCGGAAGCGGCGGAAGCCGGCTCCCGCGAACCGATATGGGATTGGTACGACGCGCATGTTGTCGAACCGTTTTTCGCGCGGAACTTGCATCGGTTTCTTAATTTAGAACATCCTGTTGCGATGATGTGCATGGAAGCCGACCCGTGCGAGTGCCATCGGCATCGTTTGTTTCTGGCGCTTGAGCGTCAGGGGTTGAGGGGTTTCGATCTTTAAGAGCTTCGGCGTCGATGCTGGCTGATTGGAGCAACAAAGAAGTACTGATCGTTGTCCGCACCTATCCGACACCCGCCACTAAGGGCATCGAGGTGTCGTGCACGGCGGGCATCACACGGGATGGCAAATGGATTCGCCTTTTCCCGGTTCCGTATCGATTCCTAGAGGAAGATCAGCGCTTCGCTAAATACCAGTGGATTGATGTCAAAGTTCGCCGCGCCCGCAACGATCAGCGGCCCGAGAGCTACAATCTCAACGCCGACACTATTCGCATCCTCAAGTCTGTGCCGCCGGGCAAGGAATGGCGCGCGAGAAGCGATATCCTCAAGCCGTTGCGGCGGCCATCGCTGTGTGAAATCCAAGATTTTCGTGATGAACACGGCGCGCCGACCCTTGGCATTTTCAAGCCCGGTAGAATCAAGCGGTTGCGGATTGATCCGACAGAAACGCCGGATTGGGGGCCGCGCGAAGCCGCGATTTTAAGTCAGTCGGCACTCGACTTTGGTGGCACGACGCCCAAAGGACGGCTGGAAAAGATACCTTGGGAGTTCCGTTACGAATTCGATTGCGACGATCCAGCGTGCACAGGGCACTCGATGATGTGCACGGACTGGGAGATGGGGCAATCATATCGCTCATGGCGCAGGACTTACGGCGATGATGGCTGGCAAGCTAAGTTTCGCGCACGCTACGAGCGCGACATGATCGAAAGGTTCGACACATCATTTTTCGTGGGAACGCTGCATCAGCATCCCGCGAATTGGATCATCGTCGGTCTTTACTATCCGCCGAAAACTCAAACACCTGATCTCTTCGGCTGCTAAATCTGAACCTGAGTCTCCGTCATAATACCGGGAACTCCTCGACCTTGCCGTAGGCGATATGGGCGCGGCAGTAATCGATCAGCCTGTCCCACGAGTTGATGACCGGACGATCGAGCAGTTCCGCCTTCATCAGCCGAAGCGCCGCCTCACGCACCGATTTCAGCGCCGCAGTGCCGGCGACCCCAAGTCCTGGCACTTGCAGCAGGTCGTCCGCGTCGGCGGAGAGAGCCTCGGCGAAGCCGCCGAAACGCTCGATCAGATCCTTGGCGAGCGGCTTGGTGTCGCCGCGGGGGTTGCCCGCGAACAGCAGCACTTCCATCAGCTCGTAATCGGGCAGGTTCTCGGCGCCGCCGGCGATCAGCCGCTCGCGCAGCCGCTGGCGGTGGCCGTGAAAATGCGGCGGCGCGGCCATTGCCTCGCTGAGACCCAGCGCGCGTTGCCGAGGCTTTTCCGGCATCAGCGCGCCTGCCGCCGCGCCTGCATCGCGGCGCGCGCGGCGCTGGTCATGCGGTGTGGCTCGTCAGTCGCGAAGGCTTCGACAAAACCGTCGATGCCGCGGTCGACCGCCGCGGTCGTATGCATCTCCTCCCAGTCGAGGATCAGCGCTTTCTGCAGCCGCACCGCCTGCGGCCCCGCGGCGAGGATCGGCGCCGCCAGGGCTTCGACCGCCGCGTCAAGCTGCTCGACTGACATGACCTTATCGACAAGGCCCCAGGCGAGCGCCTCGTCGGCGCCGATATTGTCTCCGGTGAGGAGCAGCTGGCGGGTGCGCGCCGGGCCGATCAGTGCCGGCAGCAACGCTGCCTCGACGACCGAGGGCAGGCCGATCCTGACCTCCGGCATGCCGAAGACCGAGCGGTCGCTGGCGATGCGAAAATCGCAGGCGGCGGCCAGTTCCAGTCCGGCGCCGAGCGCATAGCCGTCGACGCGGGCGATCGTCGGCACCGGCAGATGGCGAAATCCGTCGCAGCAGACATGGACGGCGGTGATAAAACCGCGCGCGCTGTCGGCATCGAGCGTCGCCAGTTCGTCGATATCGGCGCCGCCGATAAACGCGCGCCCGCCGGCGCCGGTCACCACCGCGAGCCGCAGCGCCGGGTCATCGGCGAGCCTCGTCATTGTCTCGATGATCTCAGCCATCAGCGTCCGGTCGAGCGCGTTGAGCTTGGCGGCCCGGTCGATCGTGATACGGGCGACATAGCCGCCCTCGGCTCGTGTCTCGCGCGCGACCGTGACCGGCATCCTGGCCCCTTGTGCTGTGCTGGTGCATATTAGGCCGGCGAGTGAGCGGGAGGCGAGCGTGTCGATTATCGAGGACATCGGAGAAATCCGCGAAATCTACGGCCATCCGATGGAGCGGACGGTCAAGAAGCAGCTGCCCAGGCTGGAAAAGCATTCGCGCGCCTTTATCGCGATGTCGCCGTTTTTGGTTATGGCGACCTGCGACGCCGAAGGGCGCTGCGATGCTTCGCCAAAGGGCGATGCGCCCGGCTTTGTCCATGTGCTCGACGACGAAACGCTGCTGATCCCCGACCGGCTCGGCAATAACCGAGTCGATTCGATCGGCAATATCCTCCAGCACCCGCGCATCGGGCTGATCTTTTTCGTCCCAGGGGTCCGGGAGACGTTGCGGGTGAACGGACGCGCTCAGATCACCGTCGATCCGGCGCTCCTGGGCCCGACCGAGGTCAACGGCAAGCTGCCGCGCAGCGGCATCCTGGTCACCGCCGACGAGGTCTATTTCCACTGCGGCAAGGCGCTGATCCGCTCCGATTTGTGGAACCCGGAAAAGCATGTCGGGCGGAAGGGTTTTCCCTCGCTCGGCGTGGTCATCGCCGAGCAGATCGGCCAGCAGGTCGATGCCAAGGAAGCGGAGCGGATGACCGAAGAAAGCTACGTCGCCCGGCTTTACTGACCCTGCGTTGACCGAAACCGCCGATCTGGTCGTCATCGGTGCCGGCATGGCCGGCGCGGCGGCGGCGGCGCATCTAGCGGCCGACCGGCAAGTCGTACTGTTGGAGCGCGAAAGCCAGCCCGGCTATCACAGCACCGGCCGCTCGGCGGCGTTGTTCACCGAGACCTACGGCAACCGTGCGATCCGTGTCCTGACCGGCGCCGGCAGGGCGTTTTACGAGGACTGGGCTGCGGGCTTTGCCGCCAATCCGATCCTCAAACCGCGCGGCGCGTTGATGTTCGCCGCGCCGGGGCAGGAAGCGCAGCTTGACGCCGCTTGGGAGGATTTGTCGTCGCTCGATCCGCGCGTGCGCCGGTTCGATGCCGACGAGGCCCGCGCGATGGTGCCGGTGCTGCGCCCGGAGCATGTCGTCGGCGCGGTCTACGAGCCCGATGCGATGGACATCGATGTCCACGAGCTGCACCAGGGTTATTTGCGCTTGTTGCGGCGGCACGGCGGCAGGCTCGTTACCGATGCCGTGGTGTTGCAACTCGCTTGGCGTGACGGTCTGTGGAGGATATCGACGCCGGCCGGAGATTTCGCGGCGGCGATCGTCATCAACGCCGCTGGTGCCTGGGCGGATGTGGTGGCGGGGCTGGCGGGGCTGCCGCCGATCGGTCTCGTTCCCAAGCGTCGTACCGCGCTCACGATCGCACCGCCGCTCGATGCCGAGACCGGCGCCTGGCCGATGACGATCGACGTTGCCGAGACTTTTTATTTCAAGCCGGACGCCGGGCGGCTGCTTGTCTCGCCCGCCGACGAGACGCCGTTGCCCCCCTGCGATGTGCAGCCCGATGAGCTCGATGTGGCCATCGCGATCGATCGGCTGATGCGGGCGACGACGATCGAGGTGACCCGCGTCGAGCGCAAGTGGGCCGGGCTGCGCAGCTTTGTCGCCGACAAGACGACAGTCTGCGGCTTCGACCCGCTGGCAGAGGGGTTCTTTTGGCTCGCAGGGCAGGGCGGCTACGGCATCCAGACCGCGGAAGGGATGGCCCGCTGCGCGGTGTCGCTGATCGGCGGCAAAGGGCTGCCATCCGATATTGCCGCGCGCGGCGTCGACGCGGCCACGATCAGTCCGGCTCGTTTTCGCTAGTCGGCGAGGCGGCGGTCCCAAGCTTTTCGGCTTCGGCGCGAATTGGACCCGGCCATTTTGTCGCGCCTGTCGCATTTTGGCGATTTTGCCGCAGCCAAGCCGGGGATGACCTCGGGGATGGTTGCCGTATGTTCCGTGTGACAGTGCGGTAACGCCGGCTCAACCGGCGCGTCTCTGAAACGGGGGCGGTGAGGCAGTGCCGAATGGGGCTGTCGTGCCGCGTCAGGCTTCGCTTCGACGGTGTAGAAGAACCTTTGCCCATGGTGCCAGCATCCACGGCCACGGCCCGTCATGTGGCGCTCGATTTGATCGGCGCGGTGCTCGGGCGTGAACGACCTCTCGACGAGGCGATCGACGACAGCGCCGGTATGGCGAAATTATCGCTGCGCGACCGGGCCTTCGCACGGTTGCTCGTCGCCACCGTCTTGCGTCGGCTCGGCCAGATCGATGCGCTCATCGGCGAATGCCTGGCCAATCCATTGCCGCCACGCGCCGCGCAGGTGCACGATATCTTGCGCTTGGGGATCGCCCAGCTGCTGTTTTTGCACACGCCGCCGCATGCGGCGGTGGCGACCAGTGTCGATCTCGCACAGAGCCGCGGCTTCCCGGCACATAAGGGATTGGTCAACGCGGTGCTGCGACGACTGTGCCTCGAGGGCGAGGGGCGGATCTCTTCGCACGACGCGGCGGCGCTCAACACGCCGACATGGTTGTGGCAATCGTGGACACGGTATTACGGCGAGGAGGTGACGCGCGCGATCGCGACCGCCCATCTGCGTGAGGCACCGCTCGATCTGACGCTTCGCGCCAGCGCCAGTGGCTGGTGCGAAAGCCTGTCGGCGAAGCCTTTGCCCACAGGCACGCTGCGCCGTGCCGGCGGGGGCGCGGTTTCGACCCTTCCGGGTTACAGCGAGGGCGCCTGGTGGGTGCAGGATGCGGCGGCGGCGCTGCCTGCACGGTTGTTCGGCGATGTCGCGGGGTTGCAGGTGATCGATCTGTGCGCGGCGCCGGGCGGCAAGACCGCGCAGCTGGCCGATGCAGGGGCCTTCGTCACCGCTGTCGACCGTTCGGGCCGGCGGCTGGAGCGGCTGGTCGCCAATCTCAAGCGGTTGTCTCTGCCGGCCGCGACCATTGCCGCCGACGCGCTGACCTGGCGGCCCGAACAACCCGCCGATGCAGTGCTGCTCGATGCGCCCTGTTCTGCGACTGGCGCGATCCGCCGCCATCCCGACGTGCCGCACCTCAAACGGCCATCGGACATTACCCGCCTCGCAACGATTCAGGATCGGTTGCTGCGCGCGGCCGTGGAGATGCTGCGGCCCGGCGGTATGCTGGTCTATTGCACCTGTTCGCTTGAACCCGAGGAAGGACCGCAACGGATCGAGGCGTTGTTGCGCTCCGGCGCGCCCGTGGCGCGCGCGCCCGTCTCGGCCGCAGAGCTGAATATGCCGGCCGACTGGCTGACCGACGACGGGGATTTGCGCACTTTGCCGTTTCACCTCGCCGAATATGACGGGATCGACGGGTTTTACGGGGCCAGGCTCGTCAAACTGCCGGACGCCGCCTAAAGGAGGCGGTATCCCGCCGGACCGCTGCTTGCGGCCCGGCTATTTCCTTGTTACGAAACGGCATGCACGCTACCGCTGGGCAGGGCGGCGTAACGCTGCGAGACGGGGGATGAAATCGCCGCTCAACCGGGGCGGTGCTGCGGCTCGCCCCGGTGCCATCGCGGCAAGCGGGGCGGCCGAACCGCCGCCACTGTTGACCCGGCTGCGGCGCGACGCGTTGCGCGGTCTCGCAGCTAGTCCTTTTTATCGCCATACATTGATTGGGCGCGTCCCGGCTGATTTGCGGCTTCGCGTCGGCGAGCGGTGGCCCGGGGACGAGAAACGTGGCGCGATGATCCTCTCCGGCGAGATCACGTTTGCCGGCCAGGTGGTGCGCAATCCGGTGCCGGTGTGGTTCCCGGCCGATGCCGGAGCTTTCTGGATCGCCGCGTGGCACGATTTCTCTTGGGTTGCCGATTTGCTGAGCGTCGGCGGCGGTGCGAAGGATGCGGTGCGCGCGTTGGTGCAAAGCTGGCTGACCGACAACACGAGCTGGCATCCGGTTGCTTGGCGTGCGGATGTGCTGGGCACGCGCGTTTACAGCTGGATCGTCCATTTCGACGAGATCGCTAACCGCGAGGCCGATCGGCTGCTGCGTCGGGCGATGCTGGTAAGCCTTTCCGGACAACTGCGCCACCTCGCGCGGGTGGCGACCTGGGAGGTCGCGGGGCCGGCTCGTTTGCGCGCGCTCAAGGGCCTCATCGCCGGCCTGATCGTCTTCGGCGGCTCCGGAAAGCGGGTCGAGCGTGCGCTCCGCGCGGTCGAGCGCGAATTGCCGGCGCAGATCCTGCCGGACGGCGGCCACCGTTCGCGCAACCCGTCGATCCAGCTCGATGTGTTGCGCGACCTGGTGGATACCCGCGCCGCGTTGCGCGCCGGCCATGTCGAGATTCCCGCGGTCCTGCAGGACGCGATCGACCGCATGGCGCCGATGCTGCGCTTTTTCCGGCATGGCGATCGCAAGCTCGCGCTGTTCAACAATTCCATCGAGGAAGACGGGATTGTTGTCGACCTCGTGCTGACGCGATCGGAGACCAAGGGCCGGGCGCCGGCACAGGCGCCGGAAATCGGGTTTCAGCGCATGCAGGCCGGGCATAGCCTGGTGCTGTTCGATACCGGCCGAGCCCCGCCGGAGGGATTTGACGAGACCGCGCACGCGGGCTTGCTCTCGTTCGAGATGAGCCAGGGGCGCGAGCGGATCATCGTCAATTGCGGCGGCTATCGCGGTACGCAGCGGATTTGGCGACAGGTATCGCGCTCGACTGCGGCGCATTCGGTGCTGGTCGTCGCCGACATCAATGCGATCGAGATCAATGATGACGGCACGATGGGCAAGGGGCCGCCGATGCTGCGCTGTGAACGCGCCGAGGAAGACGGGCATCAATGGATCGCGGCGAGCCATGACGGCTACCGCGAGCGCTTCGGCCTGACCTATGCGCGCGAGTTGTACCTGGCGGCGGACGGCGAGGATCTGCGCGGCGAGGACAAGCTGACCGGCCGAGCGGGAACGGAATTCGCCGTGCGGTTTCATTTGCACCCGGCGGTCGAGCCCCGCTTGGCGCAAGAGGGCACATCCGTCCTGCTGCGTCTGCCGAGCGGATTGCAATGGCGACTGCGCGCGAGCGGCGCGGATCTCAGCCTCGCCGAGAGTATCTATCTCGGCTCGGGCGAGTTCCAAAAGACGCAGCAGATCGTGCTGTCCGGAACCACTGGGCCGAACGGTGCGTCGGTGCGCTGGGCCATCCGCCGCGAAGGTCGCGTCCCGGGTGAGCTATAGCGATGCCGGATTTTTCGTCCCCGTTTCAGCTCCTCCCCCGCCCCCGGGCGGCCCGCCCTTGCGGGCGGTCCCGGGGGTGTCCCGGGGGTCCACGAGCAGCTTGCTTGGATTACTCGTGGATGGCCGGGCCAAGCCCGGCCAAGGGGTGATCATGCGCTAGCCTTCTCGGCCCCACGCTGGTGGTATTGTCCTTTCAGGTCATCGCTCTCCCGATTGTCGCCTTCCTCGTTTCGTGTGGGGGGACGCGAGCGCTGATCTCACTTTTGGGGCGCCGCGCGCTTTTGGACCGACCGAACGAGCGCTCGTCGCACACCGTGCCGACGCCGCGCGGCGGCGGCATCGCCGTGATCGGCGCCAGTCTCGCGGCTTGGTTCGGGCTTTGCGCCGAGGGCGTCTTGCCGCCGCCGACGATTGTCGTCGCTCTGGCCGGGGGTGGTCTCGCGGTCGTGTCGTGGCTCGACGACCTGCGGGGTCTCTCGCCGGCAGTGCGCTTGCTGGCCCAATTCGTGGCCGTCGCGGCGGGGATTTGGGCGCTGCCGCCCGGAATGGTCTTTCAGGGGTGGTTGCCGCCGGGGCTGGACGCGATCGCCGCCGCTTTGCTGTGGGTGTGGTTTGTCAACCTGTTCAACTTTATGGACGGGATCGACGGCATCGCCGGCAGCGAGGCGGCGGCGATCGGCATCGGTATCGGTATCATGCTGGTATCCGCCGGCCGCGATTTTGGGCCGTCGTTGCCGGCGATGGCGATTGCCGCGGCTGCGCTCGGCTTTCTGGTTTGGAACTGGGCGCCGGCGCGGATTTTTCTCGGCGATGTGGGCAGCGTTCCGCTGGGATATTTGCTGGGCTTCCTGCTCTATACGCTGGCGCTGCAAGGTCAGTGGCAGGCTGCGCTGATCCTGCCGGGTTATTTCCTCGCCGATGCGACGATCACGCTGCTGCGCCGTCTTGTGCGCGGCGAGCGCGTCTGGCAGGCGCATCGCGAGCATTTTTATCAGCGCGCAGTGCAGCACGGTCTCGGCCACGCGGCCGTGGTGCGGCGGGTGATCGCCGCCAATATCGTGCTGATCGCGTGCGCCTGGGCGGCGGCGCAAGGTTGGGGATTCGTCGCGCTGGGCGTGGCGGCGTTGACGGTCGTCGCGCTGCTCGTCGAACTGGGCCGAGCCCGGCGCTGAGCTTGCCGGAGGCCGTCGCGCGGCCTATATCGCGGTTTCACTTCCCGCGGAGAACGCGTCATGGATCCCGCCCCACATTCGGCGCGTCGCGCGCTGCTCTCGGTCAGCGACAAGGCCGGGCTGGTGCCGTTCGCGCGAACGTTGGTGAGGCACGGCTTTACGTTGGTGTCGACGGGCGGCACCGCGAAGGTGCTCGCCGATTCCCGGCTGGCCGTCACCGAGGTCGCCGCGGTCACGCAATTCCCCGAGATGCTCGACGGACGGGTCAAGACGTTGCACCCCGCGATCCATGGTGGGCTGCTCGCGCGGCGCGACCGCGACGATCACCAGGCCGCGCTCGCCGCGCATGGGATCGGGGCGATCGACCTGCTCGTTTGCAATCTCTACCCGTTTTCCGAGACCGTCGCCTCGGGCGCGGGGCGCGCGGATTGCGTCGAGAACATCGACATCGGCGGGGTCGCACTGATCCGCGCGGCGGCGAAAAACCACGAATTTGTCGCCGCCGTCACCGACCCGACGCAGTATGAGGCCGTATCGTCCGAGCTTGACGCGCAAAACGGCGCGGTCGGCGATAAAATGCGGCGCGCGCTGGCAGCCAAGGCGTTCGCGCTCACCGCTTCCTATGATGCGGCGATTGCTGCGTGGATGGCCCGCGAAGAGGGCGGAAAATTCCCCGAGCGCGTGGCCTTCGCCGGGCGGCTCGCCGAGATCACCCGCTATGGCGAAAACCCGCACCAGGCCGGCGCCTTCTATCGAAGCGACGACAAGCGGCCCGGTGTGGCGAGCGCAAAACTGTTGCAGGGCAAGGACATGTCCTACAACAACTACGCCGATACCGACGCCGCCTTTGAGCTGGCGGCCGAATTCGCCGAGCCGGCGGTGGTCATTGTCAAGCACGCCAACCCCTGCGGCGTCGCCAAGGGCGCGAGCCTTGCCGCCGCGTGGGAGCGGGCTTTGGCGTGCGACCCGGTGAGCGCGTTTGGCGGGATTGTCGCGGTCAACCACCGCCTCGACGCCGCGACCGCCGAAGCGATCGCCGAAATCTTTGTCGAGGTGGTGATCGCGCCGGAGATCGACGAAGCCGCCGCCGCCGTGTTCGCCCGCAAGCGCCTGGTGCGGCTGCTGGTCACCGGCGGCATGCCTAACCCGGCAGCGCCCGGCCTGACCTTTCGTTCGCTCGCCGGCGGGTTTCTCGTTCAGGAGCGGGACCGCGTCGTCGCGACGCCAGCCGATTTGAAGACCGTCACCAAACGCGCCCCGACCTCGGACGAGATCGCCGACCTCATCTTCGCCGACACGGTGGCGAAGCACGTCAAATCCAATGCGATCGTCTTCGCCAAGGATGGTGCGACGGTGGGGATCGGGGCCGGCCAGCCGAGCCGCGTCGACAGCGCCAAGATCGCCTTCGCCAAGGCGCGCGACATGCAGAAGGCGGCGGGGCTGGCCGAATTGCCGGTCAAGGGCGCGGTGATGGCGTCGGACGCGTTCTTTCCGTTTGCCGATGGGCTGGAAGTCGGGATCGAGGCCGGGATCACCGCGGTGATCCAGCCGGGCGGGTCACGCCGCGACGACGAGATCGTCGCCGCCGCCGATAAAGCCGGCATCGCGATGGTGCTGACCGGATTGCGGCATTTCCGGCATTAATGTGGACGACGGCCTGCTAGTCGAGCGCGGAGATCACGGACTCTATCGATTGGTCACGTAGCTGCTCAAATCGATGGCGCTTCATCCGCTCAGCAGCTTCTAATTCGGGCTGTGAAGCGCGGTCATTTTGTTTTTTGATCTCTTCATTAATGGCGTTAACCAGCAGTGAGGCGGTGCTGTGGACTTTGAGTACCGTGGACTGGATGTCGCGCCGTAGCTGCGTATCTCGGATCACGATTAGGTGTTCTCGATTGCGGGCAAAAGCTGGCGCTTCCTCAAGCATCCTCTGAACCACCACCAACCAGATCGTTCCAGTCTGCCCTTGCAGTTCGACAAGCTCGGAGAACGTCGAGGTGTAGCTGTCAAGCAGGTCGCCAACAAAGGCGAATACGTTGCGCCGTCGTACCGCCGTATTACGGTATTCGTCCCACAACTTCGCCAGGAAACCGCCGGCTAATGCTAGTGTTGCGCCGAGAATGATTTTCCAAAACGAATCGGTGCTTGTTGTCCTCAGGACCTCTGCGAGTTGTTCTGGCGTCATACAACGTGAGATAGGAAACGACCCGCAAAGTTCAACGCTGTGCCTACACGACGATTGGTATAGGACGCGATGCTATTCGGGTTTGCGGCAACTGCCCCCTGCTACTTCTTGAAGGAATTGATGTACGCGGCGAGCTGGTCGAGCATTTCCGGCGTCAGCTTGAGCGGCACCATGGTGGGGCTGTGGCGCAGCGCGTGCTGGACCTTGTGGGCGTTCCACTCTTTCTTGTTGGCCATCTGGTAGAAGGTTGGTGCGGTCTCGGTGCCGAACAGATGGCATTCGGCGCAGAGTTTGTCGGAAATCGCCTTGCCCGGCTGCACCGCCGGGTCGGCGGCAGGCGAACAATTCTCTCCGGGATGCGCTGCCGCCCAGCGCTTGCACTCGCGCTTGTAAACCAGCGACAGATAGCGCCGCACCTGGCGCCTTTGACCGTCCGGATAAGTCTTCAGATCATCGATCGCGCTATGCAGCGCGTTCTGCTCGTTGGGTGTCAACTCGGCGATCACGGCGCTTTGCGGGGTGAGGCCGAGTGTCGTCTGGAGGTATTTGTAATCGTCCGGGGTCAGACCCTCGGCAAACGCCGCGCCGGCGGCGACCATCGTCGCCAGCGCGACGGCAACAGCAATCTTCATAATCGTCAATCTCATGCGATCGGATCGAGCGGCCAGATCGGCCGGCGTACCCGGTCGAACAGTTCCGGGCGGTAGTCGACCTGGCACAGCGCGCCGGTGTGGACGAGGATCACCTCGCGCGCAATGGGCTCGAACGCAGCCCGGAAATGCTGCATCGACTTGACCGCCACCGTCGCGTAACGCGTCGGATCGATGCCGAGCGAGGTGAACTGGCCGAGATCGGTCGCCTGGCCGTTGTTCGAAATAAGGATGATGTCGACGCCGCCGACCCGAAACACCATCGACAGCCCGTAATTGCGCTCGACGCCGCCGCCCATCGGGCCGTAGGCAACGAATTTACCGCTGGTCAGGCAGACGATCTCGCCGGTCAGGGTGAGGGGGGCGCCGCCCATGCGCGGGTCGGTCTTGCCGCCGATCGTCAGTGTCGCCGTGGCGCCAACGCCGGCGCGCATCCCGTCCTGCACCGCCTCGGGGTCACAGATCGCGTGGAACGCCACGCTCTCGACACCCGCATCGACGAGGCCCTTGAGAAACGCCGTCGCGTCGCCATACCCGCCGCCGCCGGGATTGTCGGTGAAATCGGCGACGACAAGCGGCTCGTCGCCGGGCTTCCCCTCGCGGCACCGCGCCACGGCCTCGGCGACGCTGAGCATGTGCACGGTGGTGTAGTCGCGGTGCTCCCAGGCGTAGTCCATAAACCCTTCGGCAATTTCCCGCGGCGGCGGGCCGTTGCCGGTCGGATCGAGCTCGTCATAGGTCACGGTGACCGACGGCCCGACATCGTGAATATTGGCCAGCGCAAACCCGGCGGAGATGCTCACGGCCAGTGCCGCACCTTTGTTTTCCAGCGCCTCGCCGCGCGCGATCATCTCGGCCATGGGTCCTTTCTGGGTGCGGCCCCAATCGAGCCCGTGCAGCATCGGGCGGCGGGCGATGATCGTGCGCGGCCTTATCCTGCCGCGCATGGCGCGTTCGAGCAGTTCTGCGCCCTGCCAGGCGCGCTCGTACATGTCGATATGCGGGTAGGTGCGGAACGCGATCAGCGCGTTCGCATTGTCGGCCATTTTTTGTGTGACGTTGGCGTGCAAGTCGAGTGTGACGATGATCGGCACATCGGGGCCGAGCACGCCGCGCAGCCGCGCCAGCAGCTCGCCTTCACCATCCTCATGGCTTTCGGTGACCATCGCGCCGTGCAAATGAAACAGCACGCCGTCGATCGGACCTTGCCGCTCGGCCGCGCCAAGGATCATGCCGCCGATCGTCTCGAACGCGTCGTCGGTCACCAGACCTGAGGGGTTGGCGTTGGCGGAAACCGGGTGGATCAGGGTCCATCCGTATTTATCCGCCGCTTCGAACGTTGCCCCCATCGCCGAGCGGGTGCCGCGAAACACGCCGGGGATTTCGTTCTCGGTGTGGAAATCGCGGCGCCGCCACAGCGCCATGTCGGTTTTGACGATCGAGAAGGTGTTGGTCTCGTGCATGAACCTGCCGGTGAGGACGCGCTTCATTGACTTTCTCGCTATCGCCGACTGCTACTCTCGTTTGTGGCCGGGCTTGGCCCGGCCATCCACGAAAGGCGCTTCAATCATGAGCGGCGGTTCGGTTTACATGATGACCAATCGGCCGAATGGTATTCTTTATCTCGGGGTCACCGACAACTTGTCGCGTCGCGCCTGGGAACATCGGGAAGGCTTGGTCGAAGGCTTTACGAAGCGCTATGCGCTGAGGCAACTCGTCTACACGGAATATCACGAGAACATGCTCTTGGCGCGTCAACGTGAGCGGAACATGAAGCATTACCCGCGAGCCTGGAAGGTAAGGCTGATCCTGCAGACTAATCCTGATTGGGCGGATCTCTACGATCAGTTGATTTGAGGGCGTGGATGGCCGGGCCAAGCCCGGCCACAAACGAAAAGGCAGATCGTCGGCCGCCGCCAATCACCACGCCAAGGCCCAGCCGTCGCGGCGCGGGTCGGAGCCGGCGAGCAGGACCGGGTTCCCCTGGCCGTCATCGTCGCGGCGGATGATCTCGACGCTGCACGGTCCGTCGAGGTCGCCGACCGTCTCGACCGGATGGCCGCGCCGCGCCAGCTCGCGGCGCACGGTCTCCGGGAAGCGGCGCTCCATGGTCAGCACATCGGGGCCGTCATGCGGATAGTTGGCGTATTGGCCGGGGACCATCGAGGTCCAGCGCGGCATCTCGGCGGCCTGCTGCGGGTCGAGGCCGAAATCGATCATCGCGTTGGCGATCTGGAAGTTGATCTGCACTTGGTTGTCGGCGCCGGGCGTGCCGAACACGCCCCAAAGCCTGCCGTCCTTGAGCACCAACGGCGGGTTCATCGTGTGGCGCACGCGGCGGCCGGGGCGCAGATGATTCGGGTGCGCCAGGTCGAGATGCCAATAAGCCATGCGGTTGTTGAGCAGGATGCCGGTATCGCCCGCCGTTACGCCCGAGCCCCAGGCGCTGTTGATGCTCTGGATGCCGGAGACGGCATTGCCGTCGCGGTCGGCGGTGCAGAAATAGGTCGTGTCGCCGGCGGCGTCGGCGAGCGAGCGGGTCGGCGCGGCGCGGTTTCTATCGATGCGCGCGGCAAGACGGCCGCAATACTCGGCCGACAGCAACTCCTCGAACGGCGGCTGCATCGTGCGCGGGTCGCTGCCCCAGCGCTCGCGGTCGGCGAAAGCGAGCTTTTTGGCCTCGACCATAACATGCAGCAGATCGGTCGAGCCGAGACCCATCGCCGCGACATCGAAATGTTCGAGGATTTTGAGTTCTTGGAGCACGACAAAGCCGGTTGAGTTGAGCGGCGCTTCGAGCACCGTGAAGCCGCGATAGTCGATCACCAGCGACTCCTGTTTCTCGGCATGGAACTCGGCGAGGTCCGCTTCGGTGATCAGCGTGCCGCACCCCGGCAAGGCCTTGCCGACCCGGCCGGCGAGGGCGCCCCGGTAAACGCAATCGGCGCCCTCGGTGGCGATTTCTTCCAGCGTGCGGGCAAGCGCGGGCTGCACGATCGTCTCGCCGATGCGCGGCGCCGCGCCGGCGATCAGAAAGGCCATCGCACTGCGCGGGTCGGCGTTCAGCGTCGCGAGATGCTCGCCGGCGAAATGGCGGTAATGCGGTGTCGCGCCAAAGCCCTCGCGCGCCAGCCGGATCGCCTCCGCGCACAGCTGCGGCCAGGGCAGGGAGCCGCATTCCGCGTGCATTATCCCAAGGCCGGCAAGCATCCCCGGAACCGACACGGACAATGGCCCAGTGCGCGGAATGCCGGCGGCGTAGCGCTCCGGTGTTGCGGCGCGCGGCGCCGGGCCGGTGCCGTTGAACACGACCGCCTTGCCGCTTTTGGCGTCGAACACATGATAGAACGCGTCGCCGCCCAGCCCCGACATCATCGGCTCGACCACGGCAAGCGCGAGCGCTGTCGCCACCGCCGCATCGACCGCGTTGCCGCCCGCGCGCAGCGCCATCAGCCCGGCCTGCGCCGCGAGCGGATGGTTCGCGGCGGCGGCGCCACGGCGGCCGACGATGAGCGGGCGATAGCAGCGGATGGCTTTGAACATGGCTTTACCCCTGAAATTTCCGTCGACTGTATGACAAGTGACAGCCGGTGGCGGTAGTGTCCTAATTTGGCGGATTAGCGATCGTGGCGGAAAAGAAGGCAAAACCGGGAGGTCGATGATGATTGGCCGATTGATAACTACGTTGCTGCTGTTGTTCTTGGCCTTCTACGCGTTCTGGGGAAATGCGCTTGGGGCCGGGCGCATCAATCCCTTCGGCTTTCTGTTTCTGCTCCTAGCCGCCATCGTTTGGTGGAACTGGGAGACGATAAAAGAAGCATTTCGGGTTGTGAGGGGTGAATCGGACATGCCGATCATCCGTCTTTCCGCACGCGTTATCGACGGCATTGGCGGTTTATTGCGGAAAGAACAGCCCCGCCGTTCCTCGTCAAATTAGGACACTACTCGGGTGGCGCGTTCTTTGCGCGAATGGCCCGGCCAGGGTAGAGTCGAGCAAAATCTTTTTCTCGTCATACCGGCGAAGGCCGGTATCCACGGCGAGCGTGGGCCCCGGCCTTCGCCGGAACGACGAGGCAGGAGTAGGGCGAATGGGTAAGGTCCTGTCTGAGGCACAGGTCGCTCAATACCACCGCGACGGTTTCCTCTGCCCGATTGATGCGTTCAGCCCGAAAGAGGCGCGCGGGTTTCGCGATCGGCTGGAGGATTTCGAGCGGCGCGACGGAAAGCAATTCGGCAAGGGGCATAATTTTAAGCCGCATCTGCTGTTCCCGTGGGTGGATGCGCTGGTGCGGCATCCGGCCGTTCTCGACCCGGTCGAGGACATCATCGGCCCGGACATCCGCCTGTTTCACTTTACGATCTGGCCCAAATCGCCTGGTGACCCGGCGTTTGTGAGCTGGCATCAGGATTCGACCTATTTCGGACTTGAGCCGGCCGTGCACATCACTGCCTGGGTCGCGCTGACCGACGTTCCGGTGGAATCGGGCGCGGTCGAGGTGGTGCCGGGCAGCCATGAGCGCGGGCAACTGCATCACGGGCAGTTCGCCGACGACGCCAATCTGCTGTCGCGCGGCCAGACGCTGATCGGCGATTTCGACAAGAGCGACACGGTGTTTATGATCTTGAAGGCTGGGCAGATGTCGCTGCACCACACGCATCTGATCCACCGCTCCGGCGCGAATCTGTCGAACGATCGGCGGATCGGCTTCGGCATTTCCTACATTCCGACGTCGGCGACCTGCCGGTCGAGCGTCAAGCAGGCGGCGGCGCTGGTGCGCGGCGTCGACCGCTACGGCCATTTCGATGACGAACCTCGCCCGCTGGTCGATTACGGCGAGGCGGAACGCGCCGCGCACGCCGCGGCGGTGGCGCGTTTCCGGGCGCAGAACGCCGAGCAGTTTGACCAGTACGAGGCGGCGGAATGAAATGGCGCCTTGCTGTGTTGTTGATGGCGTATCTTGCCGTCGCTGGATGCACCGGCTCCGGCTATCAACCCCCACCGGGCGCCGATACGGAGCCGGTTCATGAAAGCCCTGGCGGGGGCGGTGGAGCAGGGATGTGATGCGGGTTTTGTCGGTTCTGCTGCTGCTTGTTTGTTTCGTCGTCGCCGGTTGCACGGACACGAGCAACGATAGCAGCGACAATCACAATCGCTTCGGCGGGTTTTATGCCGGCGGCAATGTCGGTGGCGGGGTCGCGCGCTAGGAACGCGTCGTGACGCAGAGGGCGACCAGCTGCGGCGTTATCGTCACCGATGGCGAGCGTCTCGTGCTCGGCCATGCCAGCCGCTCGCCGCGCTGGGATATTCCCAAGGGCGGTGTCGAACCAGGCGAAACCTTCGCCGAGGCAGCTTGCCGTGAGCTGCTGGAGGAAACCGGGCTCGTTGCGCCGCGAGAAGCGTTGCGCCCGCTCGGCGTAAAGCCCTATCTGCGCAATAAGGACCTCGCGCTCTTCGCCTGGTCGGTTAAGACGTTGCCCGACCCGGCGGCGCTGATCTGCACGACTTTCATGACGTTGCCGAATGGCAGCCGCCTTCCGGAGTTCGACCGCTTCGGCCTGTTCACGATCGACCAGGCGTGCGGCCTCGTCGGTAAGAACCTTGCACGCCTGCTCGCCGAGATTTCGCTCAATGCGCTGACGTGTTAGAAGCAACTCAGCACCGATTTCCGGAGGATGCCATGCCCAAGCTGCGTCACATCGCGATCGCCGCCGAAGATCCCGAGGCGATGGCCGAATTCTACAAAAAGGCGTTCGACTTCAAGGAGGTCGGCCGACCGAACGGTTATCTCGCCGACGGCGTTTTTCTGTCGGACGGCACGCTCAATATGGCGATCCTCAAGTTCAAGACCGACCAACTCGGCAAGGGTATGGATTACCGCGGGCTGCACCATTTCGGCGTGCTGGTCGAAGATGTCGAGGAATTCGAGAAGAAGCTCGCCGGTCTCGGCGCTCAGCACTACATCGACCAGGGCCAGGACGGCCACCAGGCGGGCTATTTCGAAAAGAAATTCTATGGCCCCGAAGGCGTGCTGTTTGACATCGCCGAGCATGGCTGGGCGGGCGCCGAGCCGCTTCCGGCGCCGATGAAGGACGCCGCGGAGTAACTTCGGACAGACACCATCGTCATTCCCGCGAAAGCGGGAACCCAGGGCGGCCGCCATGTCGCTCGCCTTGGACCCCCGCTTCCGCGGGGGTGACGAATGAACTTAGAAAGGATGCCACCATGGCAAAGCTGCGCCACCTCGCCATCGCCTGCAAAGACCCCGACGCGATGGCCGATTTCTACGTGAAGGCCTTCGATTTCAAGATCGTTCGCTCGGATGACGGCAAGCTCGCTTACGGTCACCATTTGAGCGATGGCACGATCGATTTGGCGATCCTGCGCTTCAAGAGCGACCAGATCGGCAAGGGCATGGACTATACCGGCCTGCACCATTTCGGCATCCTCGTCGATGATCTCGACGAAGCGTCGAAGGCGGTCCTCGCACTGGGCGGCAAGCACTATATGGACCAGGAAAACCCGGAGCGGACGGGCGGTTTCGAGACGAAGCTCTATGGTCCCGAGGGCGTGCTGTTCGACGTCGCCGAGCACCCGTGGACCGGCGCCGAGGCGCTGCCCGCCGCGGTCAAGGAAGCCGCGGACTAGGTTCTGTGAAGCAAAGGCTCGGTTTCGGCCTGGTCTTGGCGCGTCAGGCTGGGTCTTTGCGCGTCAGAACGGCGGGCCGGCGATTTCCTTGAGGCGCTGCCAGACGGGCGCAGCGATCCTGTTGCGACCCCAGACGCCGCCGAGCAATTTGCGAAACACCGGCTCCCGGCGCGCGGTTAGATATATCCGGTCGATGAAGGCAGGACCGTGGCGGGCGAGCAAATCCTCCACCGGTCCCGCCGCGAGATTGGCGAGAATCCAGTCGTCTTGATCGCGCCGCCAGATCAGGTCGATCACCCGCCACGCCGTCTCCGGATCGCGGTCGACCAGCCCGTGAATGCTTTCCCAAGCCCAAAAGAGCGCCTCGTGCTCCTGCTTCGTCGCCCGCTGCAGCGCGATCCAGGCGTCCGCCAGAGCGATTAGGTCGGGGGTCGCCTCATCAAAGGACTGGCCTCGATCCTTGCGGAACCGGCGTCCCGCCATCAGACATCCAAATTTGCCACCGACAGCGCGTTGGCTTGGATGAAGTCGCGGCGCGGCTCGACAAGGTCACCCATCAGCGTCGAGAATGTTTCCTCGGCTTCGTCGGCATGGTTGACCCGAACCTGCAAGAGCGAGCGGATTTCCGGGTCGAGCGTCGTTTCCCAGAGCTGGTCGGGGTTCATCTCGCCGAGGCCTTTGTACCGGGTAATGTCGATGCCGCGGCGGCCGATATCCATGACTGCCTCGACGAGGCTGATCGGGCCGGTAATGCGGAACTCGCGGTCGCGCGCGACGAGCTTGCCGGGCGCGGCATAGGTTTCGCGCAGCGTCGTAGCCTCGGCATCGAGCCGGCGCGCCTCGCTCGATCCCATCAAATTGGCCTCGATAAGCCGCGCCTCGCCGACGCCCTGCTTGGTGCGGCTGAAGCGCAGATCGGCTGTGCGCGTCGCTTCGCCCTGCCACAAGCCGTCCTGCGGCGTACCGATCAGGTTGAGCCGCGAAGCGGTGGCTTGCGCCGCGTCTTCCGCGCGGTCCGGCGCGCCGGACAGTGCGCCGGCGATCGCGGCCTGCTCGACGACATCGATATTGCCGACTTTTGCCGCCAGCGGCATCAGCAGCCGGCGCTGCGCTCGCGCCTGCTCCAGCAGATCGCGCAAATCATTGGCGCCGCGCTGGCCGCCGTCATGCTGGGTGAACACGGCGTCGCGCAGTGCGCTCTCGACGCAATAGGCCTCCAGCGCCGGGTCGTCCTTGAGATACACCGGTTTCGCGTTGCCGCGCTGTAGCCGGTAGAGCGGGGGCTGGGCTATGTAGAGAAAGCCGTTGTCGATCAGCTGCGGCATCTGCCGGAAGAAGAAGGTCAGCAATAATGTGCGGATATGGCTGCCGTCGACATCGGCGTCGGTCATGATGATGATGCGGTGATAGCGCGCCTTGTCGGCATCGAAATCCTCGCTGCCGATACCGGTGCCGAGCGCTTGGATCAGCGTGCCGATCTCCGCCGAGCCAAGCATCCGGTCAAAGCGCGCCCGCTCGACATTGAGGATTTTACCCTTGAGCGGCAAAATCGCCTGGAAACGGCGGTCGCGGCCTTGCTTCGCCGAACCACCGGCACTGTCGCCCTCGACGATAAAGATTTCGCTCTTGGCGGGGTCCCGCTCCTGGCAATCGGCGAGCTTGCCGGGCAGGTTGGCGATGTCGAGTGCGGTTTTGCGCCGGGTGAGGTCACGGGCCTTGCGCGCCGCCTCGCGCGCGGCGGCCGCTTCGACAACTTTGGCGACGACTTTTCTTGCCTCCGCCGGGTGTTCTTCGAACCATTGCGTCAGCTTGTCGCCGACGATGGCTTCGACCACCGGTCGCACCTCGGAGGAAACCAGCTTGTCTTTGGTCTGCGACGAGAATTTCGGGTCGGGCAATTTCACCGAGAGGATGCAGGTCAGTCCCTCGCGCATGTCCTCGCCGCTCAGCGCGACCTTTTCCTTTTTGGCGATGCCGCTTTCATTCGCGTAAGCGTTGACGGTGCGTGTCAACGCGCCGCGGAAGCCGGCGAGGTGACTGCCGCCATCGCGCTGCGGGATGTTGTTGGTAAAGCACAGCATCGTCTCGTGATAGGAGTCGGTCCACTCCATCGCGATCTCGGCAAAGATGCCGTCCTTTTCACCCTTGATGGCGATCGACGGCGCATGCAAGGCCTGTTTCGAGCGATCGAGATAGGTAACGAACGCTTCGAGCCCGCCTTCGTAATGAAAGGTCGCGCTTTTCGGCTCGACGCCACGCAGATCGGTGAGCATCAGCGTGACGCCGCCATTGAGAAACGCCAGTTCGCGCAGCCGGTGCTCCAGCGTGGTGAAGTCGAATTCGACGATGGCGAAAGTTTCCCGGCTGGGCACAAAGGTGATCTCCGTGCCGGTCATCGGCCCTTGGCGCTTTGACCCCTCCGGCCAGTGCGGCGCGGGGCCCAACTCCTTGAGCGGGGCTTCCGGCGCGCCGTCATGAAAGCGCATGAACCATTCCGAGCCATTGCGGAAAATGCGCATCTCCAACGTCGAGGACAGCGCGTTGACCACCGACACCCCGACCCCGTGCAAACCGCCCGAAACCTTGTACGAGTTCTGGTCGAATTTTCCGCCGGCATGGAGCTGGGTCATGATGACTTCCGCCGCCGAGACGCCTTCCTCCTGGTGGATGCCGACCGGTATGCCGCGGCCGTTGTCTTTGACCGTGCACGAACCATCGGCATTGAGGAGCACGCTCACCGTATCGCAATAGCCTTCGAGAGCCTCATCGATCGCATTGTCGACGACCTCGTAGACCATGTGGTGCAGCCCCGAGCCGTCATCGGTGTCGCCGATATACATGCCGGGGCGTTTGCGCACGGGGTCGAGCCCATGCAGCACGGTAATCGACGACTCGTCATAGGCGCGTGGCGGCACTTGTGGCTGGCCGGGCGTCGGTTCGGTGGGCTGAGCGGAGTGAGTCATGGGTCTCAAAACACTGTTTCGGATAGGGCGCCGTCGCTGACCGAAAGGAAGCGTGCGACGGGGCGCAACGGGGCAAAGATTCCGGCATCGGTGCCGGTCAGCCAGACCTGGCTTTCAAGCGCCAGCAATGTGGCGAAAAGCGCGTCGCGGCGTGCGGCATCGAGATGCGCGGCGACCTCGTCGAGCAACAACAGCGGTGGATCACCGCGCGTTTGGCGCTGCAGCCGGGCGTGGGCGAGGATGATTGAGATCAAGAGCGCCTTCTGCTCGCCGGTCGACAGACTCTCGGCCGGGATGTCGCGCTCGGCGTGGGTAACGGCGAGGTCCGAGCGATGCGGCCCGGTGGCCGCGCCGCCGGCAATCGCATCGATACCGCGGCTATCCTTCAGAGCGGTGCGGAAGCGATCTTCGGTGGCGAGGGCCGGCAGGTCGTCGAGCCAGTCTTCGACCGTGCCGATAAGGCTCAACCGCGCGCGCGGGAAGGGACCCTTTGCCCCGGCGCAGGCCTCGTCCAGCCGTTCGACGGCGTCTCGTCGTGCTGCGGCCACCGCGATGCCCTGTGCAGCCATTGTTTCCTCGATTGCGTCGAGCCAAACAGGATCGTTTGGCCCATCCCGCAACAGGCGCGCCCGCTCTCGCATCGCGCGCTCGTAGGACGAGACGCGCGCTGCGTGCGCCGGGTCGAGCCCGAGCACCAGCCGGTCGAGAAACCGCCGCCGGGCCGATGGTCCTTCGAGAAACAGCCGGTCCATTTGCGGCGTCAGCCAGATGACACCGACGATCTCGCCGAGCGCCGCCTGGCTCGATGCCGTCTCGCCGTCGACGCGCACGATCCGCCGTTCGCCACCAGCGGGATCACGACCTGTGCCCAACCGGACGGGCCCCCGCCGCGTCTCGATCGTGGCGGCGACGGCCCAGCAGCTCTCTCCGGTGTCGTTTCGCCGGTCGATATCGGTAAGCCTCGCATTGCGCAAGCCGCGGCCCGGCGACAGCACTGATACCGCCTCGAGCAAATTTGTCTTGCCGGCGCCGTTGGGGCCGGTGAGCACAACCGGACCAGCCGTCAGGTCGAGCCGCGCCGCGCGGTAATTGCGGAAGTCGGTAAGCGCCAAACGGGTCACGCCAACCGATCCGGATCGGGGCGGCAGGACCGCGATATCAACGCTATTGCGGCCGTCATCCACCCCCATCCTCATGCTCGCTCATATGGGGTGGGGGAGCCCCAAAAACCAGCCTAAAACCCTGAATATCCGACCGATTTTACGGGTCAGACGCGCATCGGCATGAGCACGTAAAGAGCGCTCGCGTCGGCGCTATCGCGCACCACCGTCGGCGACGCTGCGTCCGACATCGCGAACAGCGCCGCCTCGCCTTCAATCTGTTCGGCGATGTCGAGCAAGTATCGGGAATTAAAGCCGATCTCGATCGGCGTCGATTGATAGCGCACTTCCAGCTCCTCAACCGCGGTGCCGTTTTCGGGACTGGTGGCCGACACGGTGAGGGACCCGCGCTCGATTGCCAGCTTTACGGCGCGGCTTCGCTCGGTCGAGATCGTCGAGACGCGATCAACCGCCTCGGCGAATTCCTTGCACGGCACTTCAAGCATCTTGTCGTTACCGACCGGGATCACCCGGTCGTAATCGGGAAACGTACCGTCGATCAGCTTGGAGGTCAGCGCCGCCTCGCCGATCGCGCAACGGATCTTGGTGTCGCCGAGCGCAACCTGAACCTCGTCATCGCCTTCCTCGACCAGCTTGCGCAATTCGAGCACGGTCTTGCGCGGAATGATGACGCCGGGCATCCCCGAGGCTCCTTCGGGCAGCACCATCTCGATCCGCGCAAGACGATGACCATCGGTCGCCACCGAGCGCAGCACCGGCACATCGTTGTTCTTTGTCGCGTGCAAGTAGATGCCGTTGAGGTAATAGCGCGTTTCCTCCGTGGAGATCGCAAAGCGGGTACGATCGATGAGGCCACGCAACTCGGCCGCGGTCAGCGTGAAATGATGCGGCAGTTCAGCGCCCGTCATCACCGGATAATCTTCGGGCGGTAGGCATGACAGGGTGAATGTCGAGCGCCCTGAGCGCAGCACCATTTCATTGCGCTCGCCGATGGTTTCCAACTCGACTTGCGCGCCTTCGCGGAGCTTGCGGACGATGTCGTAGAGCGTGTGCGCGGGTGCCGTGGTCCGCCCGTCGCTGTCGATTCGCGCGGGTACGGATTCGACGATCTCGAGATCCATGTCGGTGGCGCTCATCGCGAGCTTTCCCGACGCCGCGCGCAACAGCACATTGGACAGGATGGGAATGGTCGTCCGTCGTTCGACAACACTTTGGACGTGGCTCAGCGCCTTGAGAAGAGCGGCCCGTTCGATCGTGAGCTTCATGGTTGTAGCGCGACTATTTTTTGGGTCGGAAGCATGTCCCGACCGCTTTTCCGAGCACGATGTCTCGGCTAGGGCGGACGGTTAAATATAATACCACGGAAGCGCCGCTGCCCTACTGGTTTCCGAAAGTGCGTGGCGTCCGAAGTCAGCCGCCGAGCATCCGCTGCAACAGGTCGACATCCTCGGCCAGTGCACGGTCGCTGAGCATCAGCTCCTCGATCTTGCGGACCGCGTGCATCACCGTCGTATGGTCGCGCCCGCCGAACTTGCGTCCGATCTCCGGCAGCGAGCGTTGTGTGAGCTGCTTGCAGAGGTACATCGCGACCTGGCGCGGGCGCGCAACGACGCGCGCACGCCGGGCCGATGTCATCTCAGCCATCTTCATGTTGAAATGTTCGGCGACGCGGCGCTGTATCTCGTCGATCGTGACACGCCGCTCGTTGGCTCGCAGCAAGTCTTGCAACAGCTCCTGCGCGGTTTCGAGCGTCAGGTCACGACGCACGAGTTGGGTATGCGCGACGATACGATTGAGCGCGCCCTCGAGTTCCCGCACGTTGGAGGTGATTTTGTGCGCCAGGAACTCCATGACCTTCTGCGACAGTTGCAGGCCTATTTGCTCGGCTTTCGACTCGAGGATGCCGAGCCGCAGCTCATAGGTGGTGGGATGGATGTCGGCGACGAGGCCCCAACCGAGCCGGGAGCGCATGCGCTCCTCAATGTCGAGATCCGAGGGGGACTTGTCGGCGGAGATGACGATCTGCCGGTTCTGGTCGACGAGGGCGTTGAAGGTGTGGAAAAACTCCTCTTGGGTAGAGTCCTTGCCGCTGATGAATTGCACATCATCGATCATCAACAGATCGACCGACCGGAACTGCTCCTTGAAGTCCATCGTCGAGCGGAAGCGCAGCGCCCGGATGAACTGATACATGAATTTCTCGGCCGACAGATAGATGACCTTGTGTGTCGGCGCGTGTTGACGCACATGCCAGGCGATCGCATGCATCAAATGCGTCTTCCCGAGCCCGACCCCGCCATAGAGAAAAAGCGGGTTGAACGGCACGGAATGCGTCGGCGCCGCGCAGGCCTCGGCGACGCGCCGAGCCGCGGCGTGCGCCAGCTCATTTGGTTTGCCAACGACAAAGTTATCAAAGGTCAGCCGAGCGTCGAGCGTGGCGAAAACGCCTCTGTCATCGATGAGATCGGGCGCGCCACTTTCGACCGCCGTGGGTTCGGCCGCGGTCGAGGCGATATCGCGTGACGTCGCCGCCCGCTCGCCGCGCGCGTGGCGTGGGTCAACAATGAAGGAAATGCGACGAACCGCGTGATTTTCCGCACGCCAAAGGGCAAGCAAACGATCGGCGTAGTGGATAGTAACCCAATCCCGGAGAAACCGCGTGGGTACGGCAATGACCCCCTCATCGCCGGCGACACGCTCCACAGTCATCGACCCGAACCAGGAACGATACGCGGTTTCGCCGACCTCGCGCCGCATCCGGCCCAAGACCCGGGACCAATCACCCGTTGATCCTTCTTGTGTGGCACCCATCAGGTTGGAAGCGGTCAATTCCCCCACCAATGTCGCCCCCCTTCAAAATGTATGTAACGACGAAAGGTTCTTCAAAATCCTGCCAGCAATCAGCTCTTCAAGAGCCAATCCATCGGCTCAATACCCCCTATTAGCTAAGTCTAATTTCTCCCCAAACGGGCGCAATGCTTGCTCCCATTTAGTTTAAACTCGGGTATTTTTGGCTACTGCTTTGGACTACCTGGAGCTTACGTGACGTATCGCTCCGGTGACACAAACCTTACCTTACATGACGGATAAATGGCAATAAGCTCAGGGCGGGCGGTGGCAAAAAAATCTAACGTTTAACGATTGACGAAGTCCGCAAAAGATGCGTGCCAAAGGCACAGCTCTGGTGGATGAGAAATCGTCCTACAGGGCATTGATTCTAGAGGATAAACGCGAAATTTTTCGGGCCACGGTGTTACGATGCATGACACCTTTTGTGGTGGCTCGATGGAGCTCCGGTTGCGCAACCTTTAAGGCAGATTCAGCGGCAGCCTTGTCACCGCTATTGATCGCGGTTTCGACTTTTTTGACAAACGTGCGAACACGGCTCAGCCGCGCGCGATTGACAGCGGTACGTGTTTCAGTTTGGCGAAGGCGCTTTTCGGCAGATTTATGGTGAGGCATGCTGGTTCGCCCGACAAAGAAGGAGCGCGCTTATATCGGCGGCGGCAGCTTGCGTCAACCGACCAGCGGTGTGATCACGATTAGCGATTGCGGAACGCTGGCTTACGCTTCTCGACAAAGGCGGCCATTCCCTCCTTCTGGTCTTCGGTCGCAAACGTGGCGTGGAACAGGCGGCGCTCGAAGCGGACGCCTTCGGCCAATGTTGTCTCAAAGGCGCGGTTCACCGCCTCCTTGACCATCATCACTGCCGGCTGTGACAGCCCGGCGATCTTTTTGGCGGCTGCGATCGCTTCCTCCAGCAGCTTGTCGGCGGGGACAATGCGGCTGACAAGGCCAGCCCGCTCGGCTTCGGCGGCGTCCATCATCCGACCGGTAAGGCAGAGATCCATCGCTTTCGCCTTGCCGATAAAGCGAGGCATGCGTTGCGTGCCGCCGGCGCCGGGTATCGTGCCGAGATTGATCTCGGGCTGACCGAATTTCGCGGTGTCGGCGGCAACGACGATGTCGCACATCATCGCCACCTCACAGCCGCCGCCGAGCGCGAAACCGGCGACCGCGGCGATAACTGGCTTGCGGCATTGGCCGACCCGTTCCCAGCCGCGCGTAATGAAGTCCTGAGTGTAGGCTTCGATGTAGGTTTTAGCCTGCATCTCCTTGATATCGGCTCCGGCGGCAAAAGCACGGTCGTTGCCGGTGAGGACGATCGCGCCGATCGCCGGGTCGAATTCGAGATCGTCGAAGGCGGCTCCCAACTCGGCGATCAGCTGGGCATTAAGCGCGTTGAGCGCCGACGGCCGGTTGAGCCGGACGATGCCGATCGTGTCCTGGCGTTCGACAAGCACGGTCCTCTCCTGATCACCACTCATCCCGTATCTCCTCTCAGCGCTGCTTTTTGGCGCAAAAAAATGTCGAACGGCCGGACTGGACGATGCGGCGCACGCCTTCCTTGCAGGTGCAACCTGGGCACGGTTCGCCTTCGCGGCCGTAAACCGCCCAGCGATGCTGGAAATATCCGAGTTCGCCATCCGCCTGGACATAATCTCGCAGCGATGAACCGCCCGCCTCGATCGCCTCGGTCAGCGTCTCCTTGATCGCCGCAGCCAGCTTTTGCGCGCGGGTGCCAGTAACGGTCGCGGCAAGCCGCCGTGGCGACAGGCCGGCTCGATAGAGCGCCTCGCAGACGTAGATATTGCCGAGCCCCGCGACGATTTTCTGGTCGAGCAACGCCGCCTTGATCGGCGTCATCTTGCCCGCGAGCTTCTCCGCGAGATATTTGCCATCAAACCCCGCCTCCAATGGTTCCGGCCCCATGCCAGCGAGGAGCGGGTGCGCATTTTCTTCGCCGCGCCGCAGGTAATCGATCAGGCCAAAACGGCGCGCATCGTTGAAGCGGACGACTGTATCGTCATCGAGCGTCAGCACGACATGGTCGTGCGGCGCATGCGGCGCCACAGCTGGGCCGGCAGTGATCCGCCCCGACATGCCTAGATGCAGCAGCAGCGTCCCGTTCTCGTCGAGTTCGATGAGGATGTATTTGCCGCGCCGGCTGAGCTTACCGATTTTTGCGCCGGTGAGCGTCTGCGCCAGCATTGGCGGAAACGGGCGGCGCAAATCCTGCCGCCGCAGTTCCGCCTGGACGATGTGGCGGCCGGTCATCTTCAGCGCCAAGCCGCGACGCACGGTTTCGACTTCGGGGAGCTCGGGCATCAGATCGCGTTCGCCGTTTGCGACCGGCGATCTGCCGTTCGCGCGGGAAACAAGCTATCTTCGTCTCGATGCGCGAGAAAGAGACAAGCCGGGACGAGCTTACCGATTTAGGCGGCGCCGCCGATTTTGGTTTTCGCCGTGTGCCGGCGAGGGAGAAGGCGCCACTGGTGCGCGCGGTCTTCGACAGCGTTGCCGGTCGCTACGACCTGATGAACGATTTGATGAGCGGCTTTATCCACCGCCGATGGAAGGACGAGCTTGTCGCTTGGCTGGCTCCCCGCGCAGGGCAAATTCTGCTCGACGTCGCGGGCGGTACGGGTGACATCGCTTGTCGGACGCTGAAACGGCTTGATCCCGAGCGGGGTGGGGGCGTCATCGTCTGCGACATCAATGAGCAAATGCTAGAAGTCGGCCGAGCACGGGCCATCGATGACGGCATCCTCACTGGCATCGACTGGGTGTGCGGCGACGCCGAAGCGCTGCCGATCCGTGATCGCAGCGTCGATCTCTACACGATCGGTTTTGGCCTGCGCAATGTCACCCATATTGAGCGGGCGCTGGCCGAGGCGCGACGCGTGCTGCGGCCGGGTGGACGGTTCCTCTGCCTTGAGTTCGCCCCCGCCGCTGCGCCCTGGCTGGCCCCAGCCTATGACCTTTACAGCTTTCATGTTCTGCCTTTGATCGGGCAGATCGTCACCGGCGACCGCGACGCCTACACCTATCTCGTCGAGAGCATCCGCCGGTTTCCCCGGCAATCGGCGCTGTGCGACCTGATCGAGGCGGCGGGGTTGGAGCGCCCGCGCTTTCGCAACCTGACCGGTGGCGTCGCTGCGTTGCATTCGGCCTGGCGCCTCTAACCGCTTTTTCCGCGTGTTCGGTTCTTTCCGCAGCCTTCGCCACGTCGCGCGCCTTGTCCGCATCGCGGTGACGCTGGCGCGGCACGATGCGCTCTTTCTGTTCGAGCCACTCGCCGGGCCGCGTCTGGTATTTCGCGCCGCGCGCCTGTTTCGCCAGCGTGGTTCCGGCCGTCCGGGCGAACGTCTGGCCGCGGCCTTTCAGGACATCGGGCCGGCTTTTATCAAGCTCGGGCAAATGCTGGCGACTCGCGCCGACCTGCTCGGCGACGAGGTCGCCGCCGATCTCGCGCTGTTGCAGGACCGTTTGCCGCCGTTTCCCACGGCTGCGGCGCGCACGTTGATCGAGGCCGAATTTGGCCGGCCGCTCGGCGAGCTGTTTTTGATCTTTGATGAAGTGCCCGTGGCCGCGGCATCGATCGCGCAGGTGCATTTCGCGACGACCAGTGAGGGGCGGGAGGTCGCCGTCAAGATTTTGCGGCCGGGGATCGAGCGGGCGTTTGCCCGTGACCTCGACCTGTTGATGTGGCTCGGCCGGTTGATCGAGCGCACGCAGCCAGGACTGCGCCGGCTGAAGCCGGTGGAGATCGCACAGACGCTGCGGAAATCGGTCGAGATCGAGATCGATCTGCGCTTCGAGGCCGCCGCGGCTTCCGAGTTGACCGAGAATTTCGCTGGCGATGCGGGATTTCATATTCCACGGGTGGATTGGCAGCGTTCGGGGCGTGGCGTGCTGACGATCGACCGCGTGGCGGGCATCCGGGTCGACGACCGTGCCGCGCTCGTCGCCGCCGGTCATGATATCGACGTGCTTCTCCGGAAGGCCGCAGAAGCGTTTTTCAACCAGGTGTTTCGGGATGGGTTTTTCCATGCCGACCTGCATCCGGGAAATATGTTTGTCGAGGCGGACGGCGCGATCGCGGTCGTCGATTTTGGCATCATGGGGCGGCTCGACCGTGGCACCCGGTTTTTCCTCGCAGATATGCTGGTCGGGTTTCTGACTGGCGATTACCGGCGTGTCGCGGAGGTGCATTTCGAGGCTGGGTATGTGCCGCGCCGCGGCCGCACGATCGAGGAATTCGCCCAGGCCTGCCGCTCGATCGGTGAGCCGATCCTTGGTAAGCCGCTCGCCGAAATCTCAATCGCGCGACTTCTAGCCCAGCTGTTCCGTGTCACCGAGCAATTCGAGATGGAAACGCAGCCGCAACTGCTCCTGCTGCAAAAGACGATGGTGCTTGTCGAAGGCGTCGGCCGCCGGCTTGATCCCGAGGTCAATATCTGGGCGCTCGCCCGGCCGCTGATCGAAAGCTGGATGCGCGATAATCGCGGCCCCGAGGCGCGATTGCGTCAGCGGCTCAAAGCTGTCGTCGAGACGCTGGATCGGGTGCCAAAGCTGGTCGAAGACGCGGCGCGGCTGGTCGAGAAATGGCTGGACGAAGGCGTGGTCATGCACGCGGAGAGCCTCGCCGCTCATGCCGAGCGGCGCTGGCGCGATGTGCTCTGGCTGATCGTCCCGCTCTGGCTCAGCGCGGCGGGACTCATCGCGATCGCCGTCGCGCTTTTGCTTCGCCGGTAGCATATAGTCGATTGAAAGGACGCGGAGGCGGCATTGCTGCAGGGCAAGCGGATACTCCTCATTATCGCGGGCGGCATTGCCGCTTATAAGAGCCTCGAGCTTATCCGGCGGCTGCGCGATCGCGGCGCGGCCGTGCGTTGCGTGATGACCAAAGCCGCGGCGCAATTCGTGACGCCGCTATCGGTCGCCTCGCTCAGCGAAGACAAAGTCTACGGCGACCTTTTCTCGCTGACGGACGAGAGCGAGATGGGCCACATCCGCCTGTCGCGCGAGGCCGATCTGCTGGTGGTGGCGCCCGCCACCGCTGATCTGATGGCGCGCATGGCGGCGGGCATGGCCGACGATTTAGCGGCGACGACGTTGCTGGCCTCCGACAAGCCGGTCCTTATCGCGCCGGCGATGAATGCGCTGATGTGGGCGCACCCTGCGACACAGACCAATCTCGTGACGCTCGCGCAGCGTGGCGTGCGGCGGGTGGGGCCTAATGCCGGCGATCTCGCTTGCGGCGAAGTCGGCTCGGGGCGCATGGCAGAGCCGATGGAAATCGTCGCGGCGATCGAACGATGCCTCACCGATGATCGCCGGCTTGCAGGGCGCCGGGCATTGGTGACGAGCGGGCCTACGCGCGAGGCGATCGATCCGGTGCGCTATCTGTCGAACCACTCCTCGGGCAAGCAGGGCCACGCGATCGCCGCGGCGCTGGCCGCGCTCGGCGCCGAGACGATCCTCGTCTCCGGCCCGACCCAGGAGCCGACTCCCGCTGGGGTGCGGCTGGTTCCGGTCGAAAGCGCCGCCGAGATGCTCGCGGCGGCGGAAACCAACCTGCCCGTTGATGTCGCGGTGATGGCCGCGGCCGTTTCCGACTGGCGGGTCGAACACGTCGCCGGTCAGAAGCTAAAAAAAGACGGTGCCGGCCCGCCGCTGCTGCGGCTCACCGAAAATCCGGATATTCTTGCGACGATCGCGCAGCGCGGCAACGACCGGCCCGCGCTGGTCGTCGGCTTTGCGGCCGAGACCGAGCACATCATCGCCAACGCGACCGCCAAGCGGCTGAAAAAGGGCTGTGACTGGATTCTGGCTAACGACGTGTCGCCCGGAACTGGGACCTTTGGCGGTGACCGGAACACGATCCATCTGGTCGATGACCGCGGCGCCGAGGACTGGCCAGTGATGACCAAACAGGAAGTTGCGGCGCGGCTTGCCGACCGCATCGCGACGACACTTGCGGCCGCGATGCATCGCTGATGCCGCTAAAGGTCGAGCTGAAGATCCTCGATAAGCGGCTTCCCGGCTGGGGATTTCCGCATTACGGATCGAGTCTTGCCGCCGGGCTCGACCTGCACGCTTGTCTCGATGCGCCGGTCGAGATAGGGCCGCAGGCTCACGCGGTTCTCATTCCCGCTGGCATCGCGTTCCGCATCGGCAATCCGGATTGGTGCGGTCTGGTGCTCCCGCGTTCGGGGCTGGGGCATCGCCAGGGTTTGGTGCTCGGCAACGCGGTTGGCCTTATTGACGCCGATTACGAAGGCCCGCTGTTGATGTCGGTGTGGAACCGCAATCCCGTCGACAGTGCCGCGCCGATCGCAATCATGCCGGGCGACCGCATCGCGCAATTGGTGTTTACCCGGGTCATCCGCCCGGAATTTTTGCTCGTGGAGGCGTTTTCCGAGAGCGGAGGCCGGGAATCCGGCGGGTTCGGCTCGACTGGTGTTGCTTCTGCTTGCCGTGACGCCACGTCACAGCGAAACTAGCGAGGTCGGAGGAATCGGCCCAAGAACATGATCCGGCTCAACAAAAAGCTCCTGTTCGCAATCGAGGCGGTGCTCGACATCGCTTATAACGGCGGCGCGGCGCCGGTGCGATCAGCTGAGATCACGTCGCGTCAGGGAATACCGCGCCGCTACCTGGAGCCGGTTCTGCAGGAGCTGGTGCGCCATGGCGTGCTGATTGGCATTCGCGGCCCGAGCGGCGGCTATCGGCTGGCGCGCGAACGGCGGCGCATCACGGTCGGCGAAATCGTTCGTACGGTACGCGGTCTGGAAACCGTCGAGGACCCCATCGAGGCGGGCGCCGGCAGTGAACTGGGCCAAGAGGTGCTGCGGCCGCTCTGGCTCGAATTGCAGCAAGAGACGATGAAAAAGCTCGACCAGATAACCTTGGAAGAGCTGTGCGGCCGCGCGCATCGCGCCGGAATTGCCGGCCGTATGGTCGAGGGCGGCGACTTCTCGATCTGACCGGTCTAGATGGGGGCGGTGCCATCCATCGTCGTGCGGTGCATCACCCGACGCTGCGGCAGGTCGTAATCCTGGATCGCGCGGTGCTGCACTGTGCAATTGTCCCATAGCAGGAGGTCACCCGGTCGCCATTGATGGCGGTAGATGAAGGCCGGCTTGACGATGTGATCGGCGAGAGCGGCGATCAGCGCTTCCGCCTCGTCATTTTCCAGTCCGTCGATGCCGGTGCAGTCGTCACGCATCACGTAGAGGCATTTGCGCCCCGTATGCGGGTGGGTGCGGGCGATCGGATGGCGCACCGGTGGGTTGCGGTCGATCTCTGCCTGGGTCGGCGGAAAGGCGCGCTTGCGGCCGACAAAATCGAATGTCGCGCGGCGGCCCGCGAGGAACTCCTGCATCGCCAACGGCAAGGTATCCCAGGCCGCAGCGGTACTGGCGAATTCCGTATCGCCGAGCGGCAGCCCGTGGAGCTTGGGCACCTCATGCGCGTAGAGCATCGTGCCGCGCGGCGGGCGCGGCGTATAGCACATGTCTCTACGAAATGGCTAGGTTTTCTGCGGTGTTTGTGAGGTTTTTGCGTCCTACCCATCATCTTATAAACAAAGATCGGCCGCTAGGGATTGATGTCTAGGAAGGCGAGCCACAGCATATAGTTTTTGAGCGATTCGGGCTACCAACAAGATGATCGATTGATTCCGCTCGTCGGCGGTCACGCAACCACCACGGGTTACGCAAACAGGGTGCGTTTCTCGAATCGGTCTTAATAAATAGGAGCACTCAAAACCCACGTTTGGAGTGCTCAAGTGCCAAAGATCAAATCACAGCAATCGCCGAAATTTCCAGAACTCCCCGAGTATCCGCCGACTCGTCTATCGCGTTGGGCGTGTGATCCAGAAGGCAACCCGCTTGTCTCCCATACGACCAAGGCGAAATGGCGCAAAGAAGGTTTGCTCCGCTGCATCGAATTCAGCGGCAACGTCTTTGTTCTTGAGAGCTTCGCAGATTTTTTGCGACGCATGAAAGAAACCAAAGCCGCCGCCGAGCAACCGGCCGCAGCCGAATAGCAAAAACGCCGGCCCTGACACGGCCGGCGTTTTAGTCGTTACCCAAGAAGAATGCGTTGCCGATTATGGATGAACACCCTGCTTTTGTCTATGCGAAGCGCTTCGGCTGGCCCGTATTTCCGATCCGGGATCGCAAGCCGGCAACCCCTCATGGGCACCTCGACGCGACCACCGACCCGGCCAAATTGGCGCTCATGTTTGCGCCGGGATGGGAGGGATACACGCACGATGTCGCGGTGAGGACCGGCATCGAAAGCGGCCTTGTCATCGTCGACATCGACCGCAAGAACGGCAAGGACGGCTTGGATAGCCTTGAGGCTGCCTTTGGCGTCACAACCAATCCGCAGACGCCTACGGCCTATACACCGAGCGGCGGCATTCATTGGTTCTTTGCCCATCCCGGAGCCGCCTACTTCGTCAAGAGCACCACGAGCATCCCCGAGGGTGTCGACATCAAAGGGGATCGCAGCTCATGCAGCCTGCCGCCAGCGTCGGGCCGCTCATGGGACCCGCACTTAAACCTGTTATCGGTGCTCTTGGCTCCATTGCCTTTATGGGTGCCCCGCGAACCGCGTCGGCAAGAGCGAGCCAAGGCCAGGGATGCGCGCACCGCCGGCATACATCCATACGGCCGGGCCGCCCTGCAAAACGCGTGTAAGGCTATCGCCGGAGCTGATAACGGCAGCCAACAAGCGACACTCAACACCGAGGCGTTCTGCATCGGCCAGCTCGTTGGCGGCCGTGAAATCGACGAGTCGACAGCCAAGCGCATGCTGCTTTGGGCCGCCGAGCAAATGCGGAATTACGCGACGCCGTGGCGTCGATCCGAACTTGAAGAAATCGTCGATCGCGCGCTCGCCGAAGGAAAACAACAGCCATGAGAAAGGCCACGGCGATGACGGATCGATGGGCCGAATTTGACGCCGAGCTAGGCGATGAAAGCGATGTCGAGCGGCCGGAAGACAAGCCAGCTCCATCAACCGATATCGTGCTGTTTGAAAATTTCGAGTTAGACCGCGAGGAACACGATCTTATTGAAGGCGGCCTAATCGAAGATCGCGGGTTGCATTACATAATCGGCGCACCTGGCGCAGCGAAAACATTTTTCGCTCTTGCTGCCGGCGTGGCTGTTGCGAGCGGAACAGATTTTCTTGGTCGTAAAACGACGCAAGCCGGCGTCTTTTATCTCGCGGCTGAACGGCCCGACTCGATAATGCTGCGCTCCTTCGCGCTCCGGAAAACGCTTTCCACCAACAGAATTCCATTTGCGTTGATTAAGTCGCCCGTCGATTTGGGAAATACGGTTTGGCTCAATAGCCTAGCTGCCGATTTGATCAAGTTCCGCGAAACGATTGTCAATCAGCGCGGAATCGTGACCCGGAATCAGCGTGCAATCGTGACCCACACCGGCGGTTGAGTAGCGGTCGTCCCCGGAGTCCATGGAGGGGACCCGCGCGCGTCGCGCAGTGCCCTCACGAGC